>ERZ1645187.80-NODE-80-length-94078-cov-13.225402_pt1 | contig 94078 bp, 73 predicted proteins | sample MGYA00575352_ERZ1645187 | MGnify/ENA primary metagenome ERZ1645187 (study PRJEB40837, sample SAMN11349314) | freshwater sediment metagenome | isolation source: river sediment | host: Sediment | place: India: Wazaribad , New Delhi | collected 2017-02-21 ... | reverse complement strand
GGAAGGTTGTTTTCGGCTGCTTTGCGGGCAATCAGCGCAAAACCCGGTCGTGTGAGGTTGTCAACAATTTGTGCAACAACTTGAATATCCTGCCGGCACAGCTCGGTTGCCGACTGCACAACGTCGGCACTTGATGTCACCGGTACAGCAACAAGTTCGATATTCATTATTTTCAGTACTTCTTTGAACCAATCTTTGTATAAAACACTATTTATCTCAGCCGGAGTAAACAACGTACCAACTTTTTTGCATGCTGGCATCGTTTGTTTGATCAGTTTTGCCATGCCATCAAAAGGTGAACGTGTAGTGATACCCGTCACATTTGGCAGATGATCTGTTTCTGACTTACCTGCGCCAGCTTTCACAGCATCTCCCACACCGGTAAAAACGATTCTGGTATCCTCACCAGCCTGACGGAGCGCTGCCTGAAGACTTGGTGTTGAAATAACCATCAGCAAATCAACGCGATCTGCTTTTACTGTTGACATTATACTCGACAGAGTTGTCATATCACCCTGGGCATTGAGTGTCTTCAACTCATAATCTGTGCCTTCCTTCAATCCCGACTTATTTATACCATCAATCAAGCCATCGTGGCATCTTTCGGCAAATTCGGTTTCGCTGTATTGTACGATACGCAGTTTGAATGGGTTTTTCAGTTTGCTGATTGTTTTCTGAACCGGATTGATGCGCCTGTGTTTCTCTGTTTCAGAGAGCGGAAGGTCTTTGGGTGAAACGCCGGCCAATACTTTGGCTACCAGTTTCCCTGATTGTGTTCCCCAATCAATGAAACTATCACCAAGCGCGCCGGTAGCACCCTGCTCAACAAGCTGTGGTTCGGTTGCAAATATTGGGATTCCGGCCGGTTGTGCCACTTTGTGAATGGCAGAAAACCCTGTATTTACAAGGTTGTCGGCAGAAACAACGATTGCTTTGGCGCCTCTTTGGATCAATGCCTGGGTGGCAAGACCAAGTTCTGTAACATTGGATGCGGTTGCCTCAACCAAAGTAAGTTTTCGTTGCTTCATCACTTCGCGCAATGTCTCCACAGAAAGCACAGCATTCATCTGCGAAGGATCGTAAACAATACCAAAAGTCTTAAGCGAGGCATCATAATCGAGTGCCATTTGCACCAACTCGTTCAAAGGAGGGTTATCGTGAACACCGCATATATTATCGGGACGTCCGTTTTTAAAAACACGCAGGCGGATCGGATTGCTTGTAACTGTGAGAACAACAGGAATTTCTTTAACTTTTGCAGCAATAGCCATCATGGCAGGTGTTGTCACCGAAACAATCACATCGGGATTTTCGCGTATCACTGCATCAATGATTTGAGGGAGTTGTGCAATTTCGCCCTGCGCACTGTAAGATTGGAGTTGATAGTCCACGCCGGGCTGCAGCCCACTCCATTTCATGCTTTCCTCCACACCTCTGACAGCTTCTTCGAGCAAGCGATTTTCGACCAGTGTTACAACAGCTACTTTTGCCGGCCTCTTACGCTTTTGATAAAGATTTGTGAAATGATCGGCACTAAGCAACTGTGCTGTTGAAGGGAGGTTTCCTTTTTGAATATAATCTTTAAAATCAATTGTTTGTCTGCTTGTTTGATCAGCGTTGTCATCACCTCTTAAGAGGGATTTCACCATTGCTCCGGGTGTCCAGTCACTTGCATAAACGCGCATCAACGAATCGTTCAACACCAGCTTTTCGGGCACAACGTTGTCAATCGCCACTGTTGACGGAAGTCTGCCATTAAGCACTTCGACGGCAAGTTGTGCTGTTATTTTTCCGACGGTATAATAATCAGCACCGAGGCCAAAAAGAGCTCCGGCTGCCGCATCAGCAGGATCATTGGTGAAAACGGGAATCCTGAACTGGGCGGCAATCGAGAAAATCATGCGGGCAGAGGCAGTTGCAACGGTGTCGCCTCCAATCCAAATGGCATCAACACCTTTTGAGGTAAGTGAACGCACAGCCTCAGAAACCTCTGAAGTGTTTACGGCAACGGCCTCAATCAGCATTACACCAAGTTCTTTACATATCTGGCGTGCCTGAAGCAAACATGCCTCGGAACATTGCTCGCCGGGATTCCAGACAACTCCCACTTTACGCAGCCTCGGATTCATCTCCCTGGCAATCCTGAACGCCTTCTCAACAGGTTGAAAAGTACCGATACCACACAAATAAGGCGGGTGATTGGCAGCTTCTTTGCCCACAATGCCAACTCCGGCACCAAAAGGATCGGTGACAGCGCCAAAAACATGTGTTTTTTGACTCTGTTGGTTCGCCTTAGCAAAAGTTTGCAGGGCCAAAGTGCTCGAGGTGATTACAATATCAAATGGGTTGTTCACTATTTCACGCGCGATGGTGTTTGCCATTGAAAGGTCGCCGAAAGCATTGTATTTCTTTAGGTTTATAAGATCATCCTCAAGCACACCTCCTTGTTTCAATCCATCAATGATTCCTTCGACATGTTTGTCAAGCAAAGGCGTTGATGAAATCTGCATGATGGCTATAGCCGGAAGCGACTTCTTTGTTTGTCTGACGTTTGATTTTCTTTGTTCAAGATCAGAAAGCAGCAAAACAGCCGAAGCAGCCGCAATGAGCAAGACAGACAACCATAAGTCCTTGAAAATGTTTTTCATATACTTGGATAATTTACTTACTTATTGATAAAAATCATTCGTTTTGCAGATTCACAACAGATTGAAATTTTAGTTACCGAGTAATTTGATCGAGAACATCCACTGCTGTGATGGAAGCAATGACTTCTCAAATTTTCGGGCATAACCGGCCGACCAGGTAGTTTTCAGGTAAGAGAAAAGCACAAGCTCGAGATCAATCTGTAAGCCGGCATTAAAATAATTTCTCGTATTCTTCAAACTGGTAGGATTGGCCAGTAAATGTGTTCCGAAGATGGATGATTTGAGATAGCTCGGATAAAGCCAGGTAAAGCCTATATTCTTCAATCTCAATGGTTTCAGATTAAATTCGGCCATTGTCTTTACAAAGTTGTGTGCCTGAATCTGATCAATATCAACACCCGGGAAAGCCAGCACCTTGCGGTATTGATCTGCCGGTTGCCAATCAACATAATTGTTTCTGAAACCACCGAAATAAAAGTTTGAAAATGACGAGCTTTCTTTGCCAAACGCTTGTCCGATGCTGCTTCTGAGCCAGAAGCTTGTGTTTCGAAGACCTGGGATGAGCCAGCCGATATGCTGTTCCGAAACCAAAGAAGGATAAAAACTGCTGTCTGCAAGATAGCTATAGGCACTTAGATTCCACAGGTATCCCATTTCGTCCTCCACACCACCAAGGCTCTTTCTGAGTTTGGAGGCACCGAAATCGAAACTGATGCTCTGGAAATTCCTGATGGGTGAAGCAATGTTCTGAAACTGAGGCAAAACTTCCAGGTGGCCGTAATGGTTGATTTCAAAACCATAGCTCCATTTAAACGGCGATTTGAATGCGTTGGTCTTCTTATAGTTAACACCTAAGGAATATCCGGCTCTGCTTCTTTTTGTCGGCCCGAATAAATCATAAAAGTCGGTCTTATTATAGGTTGCATTAAATTTCCAAAGCCACAAATCCCAGTGAAACATTGCATGAATCTGTTGTTTGGAGGGTTGTTTACTCCATGGAGACGCTCCCAGAAAGAGGTTCATATTTGACAATCCAACCCTGTCTCTCCAATTCAGGCGATAACCAATTGCTGCCGTTTTTTTAAAACCGGTGATATCCGGATAAGCGCCGGTAAGCGACATATTTTTTATGGCTCTGTAACTCGTTTCTTCCATTTTCAGCGAATCAATGTTGACGCGCGAAGCTGGTTTTAATGAATAACTTTCAAGCACAGGATTCCTGTCAAAAACCTCGTTACCCAAATAGGTAATAGCATTCGCATCCTCAATTACCCTGACAGGCATGAGGGCTGGCTGCATACCATCTCTCCTGAATTTGAGCACAAAAATAGAATCGCTTGATAACTGTTGTGGCATAAAAAGACCTGTCTCATCATTGGATAAAAGCTCAAACCGTTTGTCATTCAATGCAATACGCCAGATGTTCGAAACTCCCGTAAAGTAAGAAGTTCCAATAAGATACTGATCATCATTGCTAAATCTGAACTGGGTTAAAGTGTTATCTTCTGACTGGTAAACTGTCTCATAATTTTTCTTTCCAAGCTCTAATTCACTGATATTAAACATTATAATTGACTGCTCACCTCTTACTCCTGTTAGTGTTGCAGTGAGTTTTTGGCCATCATGTGATACTGCCAGGTCGAGTAATGAGCGACCAAAATCGCAGGTGTACATTGGTTGGACTGATTGATACGGCTTGGCAATCTTAACAAGTGTAGCATAACCATTATCATGCTTCACACCCCAAAGGCAACGATTTGTTGTGTCATAAACCAGGTTTCCGGTTCGGCTCCGCTCAATAAGTATTTTTTTCTTTCCTGATGCGACATCTATTGCGGCCAGGCTACGGTACTTCGAATTATTCTCGCTCACGAACACCATTCGATCCAGCGGGTCGTAAGCTAAAAACGTGACTGTATATAACAAAGGGGAATCAAGGGTTGCCAGTTTTCTCACTTTCGCTGTTTTTAGATCCAGTTCTCCGACATAGCTGATTTTTCCGGGATGGTTAAAAGCCGCATAAATTTTGTTCAATCTGGCATCGTATCCCACATTGGAAACACTGCCCATGGGTTCAGGAGTCAACAAATGCAAGGGCGTGAGCGGATAATCCTGAATTCTCCGGAGATTGTTTTTTTGAAATTCCTGTTCAAAACTCATCCAGTCTTTCCAAACATCGCCAACTTTTTTTCCAAAGACTTTTTTAAACTGAGCTCCGTAAAAAGCCTTGCTGTCATCCGTGCGGTCATACAATTGGTTGACTTTGTCATCACCATAGGTGTAGGCTAAATAATTTACAAAACGTGTCCCATATAAATAAGCGTTGGCACCCACCTGAAAATCAACTGTAGTGCCTTCGGTTTCAAGACCGATCACCGAATAAAGTGGTTCGTTTTCGTTGATGATACTTCGAAAATACATTTCGTCGTAGGAGCCCAGCGCCCTGCCCAATCCACCTGATGTCCAGGTTTCGGTATAGCAGGCAATACCCTCATGAAACCATCGGGGGGCGTACCAGCGGGGCGTTGTCAGATAGCTCCAAACGGCTGATGAAGGCACAAGGGCATCGCGGCTGACTTTCCCAAACAACAATTTTCGCCAGAACAGATCGGTTTTATTGGGTTTTTCGCTCAGAACGACATGCGTCAACTCATGCGCAAAGAGCCATTGAAAACGTTCGCTGGAAGGAATAATGCTAAAAGCAAAATTAAAAGGTGAAATTCCCAGGATTATAGTGTTGACAGGCATTGTGACTGCACCTCCATGACCATCGTCTTCAAAATCAGTCAACAACACATAGGTTTTTTGATGGTTATAGCTCCAGTGTGATTTATGAAAATCCAATGCATTATGAAAAGTTCCGGCCACATGCGGCATGAGGTAGGAATACCTTTTTCCGAAATAAATCAATTCCATCTCATTGGTTCTGAAACGATTGATTTTCTGACTAAAAAGCGGTGTTGCTGCCACCGTGATGAACAGTAGCAGCAACCAAACTTTCGACACAGTGGTGGATATCTTCTTCATTGTCTTTCGATGTAATCTTTCCTCCTGAACTTACAAAGAATCAATGACTCCTTTATAACTCGTGGGTACCAACAAGAATCACCTGCAACTGTTCGTTCATTCCAACAACCATACCCATTCCTTCCATGTTTAATAAAAGCGAATTCAATGCCTCCTGGTTTCCGGCCATTATAGCACTCAGGTTCTCTACAGAAAAGTAAACCCCCAGTTGCTGAACATCGGTAAAGATTACTAGACCCAATTGTTCTGCATTGTGTATTCCGAGTGTTTGTATATCACCGAGTACCACGTCATTCAAAGTATTCATTCTCAATTGATTGTCAGCTACCAATTCCTTTGAACCCTCTTTATCGTTGTACATCTTTTTCTTTTCAAGATAACTCAAAACGGGTTTATTTTGACTGAGAATTGCAGCCTGTGTCATATTAAGTGAAATGATATCATGCGCATCCTCCAAAGCCCAGTATTTTCCTTCGGGATTTGAATCAATAAAAGATGTGATGGCATTCATCAGGTTCAGTAATATGCTTTGGTGGTTTTGAATACGTGCTATAGCATTTTGTGCTTGATTCATGTATCCGATCACAGGAACTTTGGCGTTTGAATCAATTGAAATAATCATGTTGAGTGCAAACAGAATATCTTCTCTTGCAGGTTCGAGATACTGCTTAAAGCTCTCTATAGCTGATATATAAGGATAATAGATTTTTAAAAACTCGGGTGTTTCACTCACTTTTGCCAGCACAACTTCTACATCAGAAGTTGTTTTTAGTGACTGATAGTAGTTATAAAGCAGATACTTTTCATAAAGGTTTCGCTTTGCTGAATCTTCCACCAACTCGTTTCGAAGCATGATGTCGTCTTCGGTAACTTTCACATTACGGTAACGGTCAACCTTACCGATTGATCCACCTAAATATTTTCCCATTTCATAGTAATCAACCTGAGAGTCAGTGCCACCGGGCGATTTGTTAACAACTGCGATTCCAAGAAAAATTCCTACTACCAAAGCTAAAGCCGCGATAATTGCTGCCTGAAGAAAACTGTACTTTTTCATTGTTTTAAGGTTTTATTGATTTATTGAAAAATTAATTCGCTTTTCTACCATAATGATTTTCGACGGTCGGAAAAGTTGGTTTTATTTTAAAAAAAGTTCTTTTTTGATGATTTGATTCTTATTTCGGTTCACTACAACCATCACTGAAGCTTGATTTTCAGTGGTTTTCTCGAAAACCAGTTGAAAGTTGCTCATTTCTGAAGCTGCGAAAACCACTTTCCCGCTATAGTAAGCACTGTTGTTGTTTCCTTTTGACAAAAAGCCGGAGGAAACCAGGCTGTATTCAGACTCAAGAAAAGTGACTTCGGTTTCCATTTCATCCGTGCTGTTTATCAGGAAATTCAGATAATACAAATTATCAATCCGGTAAGGGATGAGCTTATAGCTGGCATGTTGATAAGCGTAGGAAATCTCGTTTCCGGCAACAGAAGACATAGTTCCGGATAACATTGATTGCTGTGGCAGAGTGCCTCCCGTATTAAAAAACCACACCAATGATGCCCCGATTATTACGCCGGCAAACAAAACAAAGGCAAAACGAAGCTGTGCCGGAGCAAAAATCTGTTCCCACACAGGGTGATCCCACCAGCTAACGGTTTGTTTGTTGGTCCTTGCTTCAATTTTTGTCATGATTTTGTCAGCCAGATCAATCCTTTCCGAAGTTTGACTTAGCTTATTCAAATCATTCTCAATTTCAGCAAGTTTCTGATCATCAGTCATTGAATTCACGGACGGTGAAGCAGCGTTATCCGAAATCCGTAAACCGGATATATTTTCAGCACGCTTTTGCATCTCGTCACTATTTTTTTCAGTATTCATTTTGTGTAACATTTTGATTAAAAATAGCTTGTTTTCTCAAGCATTTCCTTCAATTGCTGTCTGGCTTCAAAGAGCCTTGATCTAACTTTCTTCTCTGTAATCGCCATTGTTTCTGCCACTTCCTTGTACGACATTTGCTCGTAATACTTGAGCACAATCAGCACACTGTATTTTTCGTTCAGCATTTTAATGGCCTTTTGCAACAGTTGCTCACGCTCGTTCATTAATTCCTCAGCAGCATCACTAACACCCTTTAGTGTATCGAGCCCGACCATCTTTTTTTGTTTTTTCAACTGATTCAGTGCTGCATTCACAGCGATGCGATAGATCCAGCTGAAAAATTTATGATCACTTCTAAAAGAAGCAAGCGATTCGTAGGCCTTAACAAAAACTTCCTGTGTGATCTCTTTTGCTTCATCCTTATCGTGTATGATTTTGACAATCAGATTATAAACCGGCGACTGATATTTTTCAACCAGGTGCCTGAAGGCGTTCACCTGTCCGTCAAGAACCATTGAAACCAAACGCAAGTCTTCTGTTGCCTCGGTTTCGCGCTGTTTAGCCAGCTTTTGATTTATTTCGGTTTCATTTTCAGTTTTCACGAATTACAATTTATGAATGTAAAAAGTTGGTTTATTTGGCAACAATTTGGTTCAATTTCCATAACTCTCTGTAATTGATCCGGATAATCGGGCTGATCGCCAGTTGACCAGTTTTTCCGATCTGTTTGCGCAAGGCTTCCAGCTCAGCAAGTTTTTCACGCAAGCCGGTTTCGGGCACCGGATCAAATCCGTTTTCGCGCAACATCAGGTTACGTTTTGATTTTACCGAAAGTTCAAGATACAAGCTGATGTAATTGTAAAGGTCAACCATCGTCTCCGCTTCAAAATGGGATTTTAGCGAATTGAGAAACGATCCGGCTTTTGTATCTGAAAATCTGCCTTGCCGAATCATCAACAAGATCTCTACCTCGTTGCTAAATTCAATTTCGAGCCATCCCTGCAAACTTGCCGTACTACGTTGAAATACAACTGCAAAAAAAGCAGGCAACAGTATAAATATCATTAACGTTTGCAGATATGGATTAAGCAAAAAATGATTAAAAAGACTGTGAATGACGGCTGCCACCATCAATCCAAGAAAATATCCTCCTGTGGCGGTTTCCTTTTTTTGAACCATGTTTAACAGCAATATTCCAAGAATAGCCGAACAGCCTCCGTGCATAACTGCTGTGCCAAAACCCCTGATAAACCAAAGTATCAACGGTTCATCCATTCCTATATAATAAAGGTAAACGATGTTTTCGGCCAAAGCAAAGCCGGTCCCTGCTGCAAAACCATAAATCGCGGCATCAACCGAAAAACCCACTTTTTTTCTCAAAACCAGAAAAACAATCATGAAAGATTTGAGAATTTCTTCTATAACAGGTGCAGCATAACGCGTAAACAACTCAAAATTCAGACTCAATTCTGTTTTCACTGATTCATTAACATAATAGGCAATTAATGCCGAAAATCCTCCCCATAAAATACCACCAAACAGCCAGCCAACACCAACCAGCTTGAAGCTATCGAGCAGAAACAGGCATGTGAGAAATAAAATCACCGGCAATAAACTTAAAGCGACACTCATAATGTGTTGTTTTTAATCCACTTCATTTTTTTGAAGAAAAAACTTTGGAAAATCATACCACGCACACCATCAGGCATGCAAAAAACATAGAAAAGAGAAAGTTTCTGCTTGTAAAGTCGGAGGAAAATTGCGTTGTTGATCAGTTGCTTTATCTCAGCTATACACATAAATAAAAGCACACCTCCTAATCCGGCATGTTCTGATTTTCCATAAAATTCATTGCAAGTCATCTCTTTAGCTTTAATACCTGTTAAACATCTCCGTAAAATGTTTATGCAAAGCCTGCCCGTAATGCTTACGAAACAGCCCCCAATCAATCCTATAAAATCTGCTTTGTATAAATAATTGGGAGACTTTCAATGAACTTCCGCAAATGTAAGGTTTTCAGACCAGAAAGACAAAAAACAATACAAAAAGATACCTACAAAATAAAAAAAAGAGACTCAGCCAAAACCGTGTCTCTTTTCACATACGAAAATGATATAATTATCAGATATTCAACGATTTCATCACTTGACCGATTGTTTCTTCGAGCTCAGCATCCACTTTATGGTAGTCCTCGCTCCGCAAAAGTTTTCCTTTTACACCAAAGTAGAACTTGATTTTGGGCTCAGTACCTGATGGCCGGACACTGATTTTACTACCGTCTTCTGTAAAAAACTGCAGGACGTCCGATTTTGGCAGGTCAATTGGATGAGTTGTACCATCTACAAGATTTCTTTGCAGTCGTTGTTCGTAGTCTTTGATCATCATCAATTTCGATCCTGCTATTTCCATCGGTGGGTTGTTTCTGAAGCGCTCCATCATGTCTTTGATCTCCTTTGCTCCGGCCATTCCTTTTTTCGTTACCGAAAGAAGTTTCTCTTTATAAAAACCAAACTCCACATAGATATCTTTCAGCAACTCAAACATCGTTTTACCCTGATCGGCTGCCCAGGCAGCTGTTTCGGCAAGCATAACGCAGGATATAACTGCATCTTTGTCTCTTACAAAATCGCCAACCAGATAGCCATAACTCTCCTCACCTCCACCGATAAAGGTTTTTTTACCTTCGTAGGTTTTGATAATATCAGCGATATATTTGAAGCCGGTGAGCACATCAAAACGCTCAACACCGAATTTATCTGCCATGTTAAACAAGAGTTCGGAGGTAACAATGGTCTTCACAATATATTCATTTCCTGTTAGTTTACCTTTCGAGCTCCAGTTGCTAAGCAGATAGTACAACAACAAACTGGCTGCCTGATTGCCATTTAACAGGATAAATTCTCCTTCGTCGTTTTTAACTGCAATCCCAACCCTGTCGCCATCAGGGTCGGTTGCCATCACCAGGTCGGCATCCATTGCTTTTGCTTTTTCAATCGCCATGCTCAGGGCAGCAGGTTCTTCGGGGTTTGGAGAGTGCACTGTTGGGAAATTTCCATCAACTACTGCTTGTTCAGCAACAATTGTAACAGACTCAAAACCAACAGCTTTCAAAGCCATTGGCACCAATTTCACTGTTGACCCGTGAATAGGAGTAAACACAATTTTGAAATTTTTCTGCCTTTTAATCATCTCGGGCGAAAGGCTCAACGCTTTGATGCGTTCCACATACACAACATCAAACTCATCGCCAAGATATTGAATCAGCTCGGGGCGTGCGTTGAAATGCACATCGGCTGGTCCTGCAATTTTTTCAACCTCAGCGATTACATTTTTGTCATGTGGTGCAATAAGTTGTCCGCCATCATCCCAATAAGCTTTGTAGCCATTGTATTCTTTTGGATTGTGGGAAGCAGTTATCACCACACCAGCCTGGCAATTGTGATATCTAACAGCAAATGAAAGCTCAGGCGTGGGCCGGAGGCTTTCAAACAAGTACACCTTTATTCCATTTGCCGACATCACTTCGGCTGTTATTTTTGCAAAGTAAGCGCTGTTGTTTCGGCAGTCGTGCGCAATGGCCATTGATGGAGTATCAATATCAGAAAACATTTTTCTGATGTAGTTTGCCAGCCCCTGTGTTGCCATGGCAACGGTGTATTTGTTCATTCGGTTCGTTCCAACACCCATGATGCCCCGGAGCCCTCCGGTTCCAAATTCAAGGTTTCGGTAAAAACTCTCTGTAAGTTCCTGAGGATCATTATCAATCAATTCCTTTACCCTGGCTGTTGTTTCCTCATCATAAGGTGCAACGAGCCATTGTTGGGCTTTTTTCAAAATTTCTGCATCAATTTGTTGAGTCATATTACTGTTTTTTTGAGGTTAATAATCTTTTTAAAACCGTCAACCAATCGTTGATTTGAGGTATCAAGCCACACTCCTCCGCCACAACCTGAAAATGCGAGTATGCTTTGCATACGTTTAAGCTGAAAATCATTGTCCGACGGGTTATCAAAGATATTTACGGCAATTTCTTCTTCTACGATAAAGTCTGCAAAAAGCTTCTCTTCGATTCTAATTCCTTTATATACAACAGTGATTGCTGCGTTCATTCTGAATCTAAGTCCGCGGAGTCGCATTTCGTGTGCGAGGCAACTTCTGAATATCCCGGGCAAAATGCCTGGGCCTGTGTGTTCATGCACCTCACGGGCACAGTCGTAGATGAGGGTAGCCAGGCTGTTACGCCTGCTCTTTTCCATTGAGTTCATGGATACATTTTGCTAAACTGTCTTTCCAGTAAGGAATATTTACCTGCATCTTTGTTTTAAACTTTTCTTTACTCAGAACACTATAGAAAGGTCTTTTCGTTTTCACCGGATATTCTGATGATGGAATTGCCCGCACTGCACAACTGAGTCCGCCAATCTCCATGATTGCTTTAGCAAAGTCGAACCAACTGATTGCCCCTTCGTTGCTGAAATGGTAGATGTCCTTCACGTATTGTTTGTCGTATTTATCAACAAACAACATGATGGCCCATGCAAGGTCGAAAGCCCATGTGGGAGTGCCCACCTGATCGGCAACCACTTTCAAATCAGGCCTTTCCTTTCCAAGCCGCAGCATGGTTTTCACAAAGTTATTTCCAAAGGAAGAATATAACCAGGCGGTTCTAATCACAATTGAATGGCAGGAATGGCCGTACAGTATTGCTTCACCTCTGGCTTTGCTTTTACCATAGGCCGAAATTGCCGAAATTGGATCAGTTTCAGTATAAGGCATAAAATTCTCCCCATCAAATACATAGTCTGTTGAGATATGGATGAGCAAAGCATTGTTTTTTTTACAGGCTTCGGCCAATACGCCAACGGCCAGCGCATTGATGCGTTCGGCCAGCTCCGGCTCATCTTCCGCCTTGTCAACCGCAGTGTAGGCAGCACAATTGATGCAAACTTCGATTTCATTGAACGCAAAAAATGCTTCTACATCGTCTTTTTGTGTAATGTTGAGCTCATCCACATCGGTGAAATGCCAATGATGTACACGGTCAGTGAAGGCAATTTTCTGAAGCTCATTGCCGAGTTGTCCTTTGCTTCCGGTAACTAAGATATTCATATAAAATACTTTACATCAAATAAGCAAGACTAAATGCCGTTGCTACACAACAGTTTTAAAGAAATCAATGGTGCGCTGCAATCCTTCATCCAACATCACAGTAGGTTCCCAGTCGAGCAGCTGTTTTGCATAGCTGATGTCAGGTCTGCGTTGCAGGGGATCGTCTGTTGGCAATGGTTGATGCACAATTTGTGAAGATGTTCCTGTCATTTGGATGACTTTTTGTGCCAGTTCGAGCATGGTAAACTCGCCCGGATTGCCAATATTAACAGGTCCGGTAACATCATCACCTGTTGCCATCATGCGGATCATACCTTCAACAAGATCATCAACATATTGAAAACTACGCGTTTGCTGGCCATTGCCATAAATCGTGATGTCCTCTCCGCGCAATGCCTGAACGATAAAATTAGACACAACCCTTCCGTCGTTTGGATGCATTCTGGGGCCGTAGGTGTTGAATATTCTGATTATTTTTATGCGCACATCGTTTTGGTGATGATAATCCATAAAAAGGGTCTCGGCACAACGTTTTCCTTCATCATAGCACGAACGCGGGCCAATTGGATTAACATGTCCCCAATAAGATTCTTTTTGCGGATGTTGCTCGGGGTTTCCATACACCTCACTTGTTGAGGCTTGCAATATTTTGGCTTTGATGCGCTTGGCCAAACCCAGCATATTGATAGCGCCCATCACCGAAGTCTTGATGGTCTTGATAGGATTGTATTGATAATGAACGGGAGAGGCCGGACATGCAAGGTTAAAAATCTCATCAACTTCAACAAAATAAGGAGTTGTCACATCATGACGAACCAATTCAAAATAGCGGTGATCCATCAGGTGAGCGATATTCTTTTTTTGCCCGGTAAAATAATTGTCAAGACATATCACATCATTGCCTTCGTTGAGCAAACGCTCACACAGGTGCGATCCAATGAAACCGGCTCCCCCGGTCACTAAAATTCTTTTCATAGCAAGGTATTAGTCAGGCAAAACTGTTATTAATCTCTTTTTGCCATTGGTTATTATTTGCTTGTATTGATGCCGATGCAGAAATAATCAAATCCTTCGGATTTCATTTCTTTAACGTCGTAGATATTTCTGCCGTCGAAAATTGCCGGTGTTTTCAACAATTTTTTGATTACGCGGAAATTAGGAAACTTAAATTCCGACCATTCAGTAATTATCATCAAGGCATCAGCGTCAATCAGCGCATCATATTGGTCCTTTGCAAATTCGATGCTTTTGTTGAAGATTCGCTCACCTTCGTGCATAGCAACAGGGTCGTAGGCCCTCACTTTTGCACCTGCTTCGAGCAATTTGCTGATCACCACCCTTGAAGGGGCTTCGCGCATATCGTCGGTGTTTGGCTTGAAGGATAATCCCCAAATGGCAATGGTTTTGCCTTTGATGTCGTAGTTGTTATACTTCATCAGTTTTGTGAAGAGCACAGATTTTTGGTCGTCGTTCACATCTTCAACGGCTTGCAGCACCCGAAGACCATAGCCATATCCCTTTGCAGTTTTGATGAGTGCTTTCACGTCTTTTGGAAAACATGATCCGCCGTAGCCTGTACCGGGATAAATAAAATATTTTCCGATGCGGCGGTCAGAGCCAATGCCTTTGCGCACCATATTGATGTCGGCACCAACAATCTCACACAAGTTGGCAATATCGTTCATGAAACTGATCTTGGTTGCAAGCATGGAATTGGCTGCATATTTGGTCATTTCGGCAGAGACAATGTCCATAAAAATAACCGGGTGACCGTTCATTGTGAATGGTTTATACAGTTTTTTCATGAGTGTTTCGGCCCTTTCCGAATCAACACCGACAACAATGCGGTCAGGTTTCATAAAATCGTCAACTGCAGCTCCTTCTTTAAGAAATTCGGGGTTCGAAGCAACATCAAAGGGAATATTCACGCCTCTTTTTTGTTGTGCTTCAAGCACAGCTGCTCTCACTTTCTCTGCAGTACCGACAGGCACAGTGCTTTTTGTGACGATAAGCACATAGTCTTTCATGTTCTCACCCACTTGTCGGGCAACTTCGAGCACATATTTCAGGTCGGCACTACCATCTTCGTCTGGTGGTGTTCCAACAGCGCTGAATACTACCTCGCAATCTTCGAGGCTTGGAGCGAGATCAGTGGTAAAAAACAAACGTTTTTTCTCCACGTTGCGTTGCACCATCTCTTCCAAACCTGGCTCGTAGATGGGGATAATGCCTTTGTTCAGGTTGTCAATTTTGTTTTTATCAATGTCAACACAATGAACATCAATTCCTACTTCTGCAAAGCATGTCCCTGTCACAAGACCAACATAGCCTGTTCCTACTACTGAAATTTTCATAAGAGTTTGTTTTAATTATTCAATCAATAAATATTAGTCAGGTTAATTGTCATCAATTAATCACTTTTTATTTCACAAGCATTTATACTTATGATTTTCCACACAAATGTAATGAAAGGCAAGTGGATAATGCAAATCTAAAGTAATTTTTTATTCGATTGAATAATAGCAGCTTACAAAAGTCTATTTATGTAATTGAAGCTGTTATCCGATTTTATAGCTCAATCCGATGCCCAGAGATTCCTTAATTTGGAGACGGGGTCCTTCGCCAACCTGCTTTTTTTGACCGTCAACAAAGTCGAACAAAGGAACTGCAATATCGTGATCATATTTCATGAGCAGAAAAAAGACAGTCTGAAGGCGCTTGCTGATGCTGAAGTTCACTTTTGTTTCCCAGTCAACATCAATGTTCCAACGGTTTTCCTGATCGCTGTCGAAATAGTTATTGTAGAGGTTGAGTGTGCTCACCACACCAATATCTTCGGTGATTGGCTGGTTGACCGAGGCAAGCAGATTCACTCCAAACTCGGCCAAAACATTTTTTCCAGGGATTCGTACTGCTCCCGATGTATCATACACAGCCTTCTCCACGCCAAAAGCACCCTTGTTTGCAAGTTCCTGATTTGTTACCAATGTAAATTTACCGGATGCCGGGCTCAGAAAAAGCTCGAAATGTTCTGATTTTTTAAACTTAAATCCAAGAGATGCAGTTAGATAGCCCGGAGCCATGAAGGCAGAAATCAATGTGCTGTCGTTCGGATATTTGTATCCATTTGCAAATTGTGTCTTAAATGTAAAAAGAGAGGTATAGGTCCAGCTATCGTATGCTTTGAATGAATATGAAGCCGACAGATCAAACCTGTCCTCAGTTTTTTCGATGCGATTGTTTCCATACCCAACTACGCCAAATGCTGATTTGTTTTGAAACTCAAAGCTACTTCCGTTTTTCTTATAAAGCGATTTCAAGTCGAAATTAGCTTTGCCCGAAAGCGAACTTTCACCTCCGCTGGCCCAATTTGTCAAGCTTAATTGGTTAAATGTCAATCCAAAAACAACAGCAGTATTCCAATGCTTTACCGTGTCTTGTTTGATTTTTTTTGTGGTATCCGGTGTTGCGGCGTAGGTGGTATCTGAAACGAATATCAAAAGAAATATCAAGCACAATCCACTGCTATTGAAGGCAAAACTTTTAGTTTTTATATAATTGAAATACAAATAATTAATGTAAGGAGCAATCATGATTGAATAGAATTTAAGGACCAAAAAGCAATGAAAATACAAAAGTATAACTTCTTCAAAAATGAATTATTGCACTTATATTAATTGTCAAAAGAATTAATTGTTGAACTTTTTGAAAATCAAGACAACTTTTCAGCCAAAACATTGTTTATGAAAATAAAACCTTATGCGTCTCATGCAATTTATCATTTTTTTCGGCATTGTTTTAACCGTTTATACCTTGCTGAACTATTATATTTTCAGTCGCGGACTTCGTACTTTCGAGCCGGGCAGCGCCCTGCGTACATTTTATATTGTTGGCTTCTGGGCGCTTGCTGCCACTTTTATTTTAGGTCGGGTTCTCGAAAAAATCTATTTATCGCATTTAAGCGACTTTTTCACCTGGACCGGTTCATTCTGGCTCGCGGCTATGCTCTACCTTTTTCTTGCAGTTGTTGCTATTGATATTGTGCGGCTTATCAACCATTTTGTTTCATTTTTTCATCATTTCGAGGGTATAATATGGATGCAAAAACCCTATTTGATTACAGTATTTGTTTCGGTAGTTGTGTTTCTATCGGTGTTAGTTGGACATCTCAACGCGTTGAATCCACGGATCAAGGAAATCAATATCAACACCGGAACCAAATCAATGCATGGCAAATCGCTTCGTTTGGTAATGGCCTCTGATGTACACCTCGGTACGATTATCAGCAAGAAAAGACTGACAAAATATGTAAAATTGATCAATGAGCTGAAACCTGAAGCTGTGCTGTTTGCAGGAGATATTCTCGATGAAGACCTTGCTCCTGTGATCAAACAAAACCTTGGCGATCTGTTAAACACCATTGATGCCCCGCTTGGAGTTTATGGAACAACAGGAAACCATGAATACATTGGAGGCGCATCCAGGGCGATTGAATACCTGAGCGGACATGGCATAAAAATGATGGGAGATACAATGACACAATTGGTTGACAATGTTTATCTGGCCGGAAGAGAAGATATTGAAAGTGTGCGTTTTGCAGGAAAAACAAGAAAAAAACTCGACTCCTTCACCGGCAGCAGACCCCATGACAGTTACCTGATTGTATTGGATCACCAGCCGAGAGCTATCCCCGAAGCAGTGGATGCCGGTGTTGGCCTCCTGCTCTCGGGTCATACACACCACGGCCAGATGTGGCCGCTCAACTACATTACTCAGGCTGCTTTTCCGGTGAGCTGGGGTTTGAAAAAATTTGAAAAAACAAATGTGTATGTTTCGAGTGGGTTGGGTAGTTGGGGACCTCCTGTCAGAATCGGCAATAAGCCGGAAATTGTTGTTATCACTCTGATGTTTGATGAGTAAAGTATAGCTTGAGTTTTGAATATCAAGATTATACTGCGGAAATCAACCTTCGTTAGCCTGAGTTAAAAGCATTTCATATTTCCGCAGCAATCCTGAACACGACGTTTAATGATGTCTTAATTTAGAAAGACCTACTTCGGTTATCGCCGTGCTTTGACGCGCCCGGGTGGAGGGTTAATTTTTGTTAATGCTGTGGTTAGTAAGCAAGGATTGATGAAACCCCAGGCAAATGTTTTCATTAGATTTAGTACATTTGCCGGCAATTAACCCTAGAGTCTGTTCATATGTCATTTGATGCTGATAAATTCGTCGGAGAAGGACTCACCTACGACGATGTGCTTTTAGTACCTGCCCACAGCAATGTTTTGCCAAGAGAGGTAAGTTTAAGAACCTTCTTTTCGCGAAACATTGAGCTCAAAATTCCGATCGTCACTGCAGCCATGGACACCGTCACCAACTCCGTGATGGCCATTGCTATTGCTCAGGAGGGCGGAATAGGCGTGCTTCATAAAAATATGACCATTGAAAAACAAGCTGCAGAGGTCAAAAAAGTAAAACGTGCAGAAAACGGGATGATCATACACCCTATCACTGTGCGTGTGGATGCCACAGTGCGTGATGTGCTGAGAATTATGGAGGAATATCACATTGGTGGTATTCCGGTGGTGGACAACACCAACAAACTTGTTGGCATTGTAACAAATCGCGATCTGCGCTTTGAACGAAAAATAAACCGGCCGATTTTTGAAGTGATGACAAGTGAAAACCTCATCACTACGACCGAATTCACTGATTTTGAAAAAGCAGCTGACATCCTTCAGGAATACAAAATTGAAAAACTTCCTGTTGTTGACAAAGACTACAAGCTGATAGGTCTGATTACATATAAAGACATTATCAAAATCAAAGCTCGTCCAAATGCCTGTAAAGACCTGCTTGGCCGGCTGAGGGTTGCCGCTGGAGTAGGTATCGCATCGAATACAATGGAGCGTGTTGCAGCGCTCGTTGAAGCAGGCGTTGATGCCATTGTTGTTGACACAGCTCACGGACATTCGCAGGGCGTGCTCGACATGGCTAAAAAAATTAAATCAGGTTTTCCGGCTATTGATCTGGTTATCGGCAACATAGCAACAGCTGAAGCCGCACTCGACCTCGTAAAAGCCGGTGCTGATGGAATCAAAGTTGGGATAGGCCCGGGATCCATTTGTACCACACGCGTAATTGCCGGTGTTGGCGTTCCACAGCTTACAGCAGTTTATGATGTGGCCAAAGCGGTTCGTGGCACCGGAATCCCGGTTATTGCTGATGGCGGCATACGTTTCACTGGCGATATTGTGAAAGCACTTGCAGCCGGAGCTTCAACAATTATGGCAGGTTCACTTTTTGCCGGAACAGAAGAATCGCCTGGCGAAACAATCATATTCGAAGGAAGAAAATACAAGACCTATCGTGGTATGGGATCGGTTGAGGCCATGCAGGAAGGATCGAAGGATCGCTATTTCCAGGATGCAGAGGACGATGTGAAGAAACTTGTGCCTGAAGGTATTGTTGGGAGAGTTCCCTATAAGGGCACACTTTCCGAAGTCATTCATCAACTTACGGGAGGTTTAAGAGCAGGCATGGGTTATACAGGATCGGCCACTATTGCTGATCTTCAAAAAGCAAAGTTCATCAAGATCTCTGCTGCGGGAATGTATGAAAGTCACCCACATGATATAACGATTACCAGCGAAGCCCCAAACTACAGCCGTAAATAGTCCTAAAGCAAACAATTATAAGTGTAACAAAATCAGAATTATAAAATGAAAAAACTACTTTTCTCATTCAGCCTTTTATTGCTGTTTTATGTTTCATCCGCACAAAAATCAAATGACAAAGCCGTGTTAGTTAACATTTCCGGCGAAAAAGTCACTTCAGGTGAATTTATGGACGTTTTCACCAAAAACAATGTGCAAAACGAGACTATTGATAAAAAATCGCTTGAGGAATACCTTGAACTGTACATAAATTTCAAGCTTAAAGTGAAAGAAGCCGAATACCTGAAGATGGACACCAACAAAGCATTTATTACTGAGTTGGATGGATATAGAAAACAATTAGCGAAACCATATTTCACTGATGAATCGGTTACAGAAGCCCTGCTACAGGAGGCTTACAACCGAAAACTTACCGATGTGAGAGCAAGTCACATTCTGCTGATGCTTGATAAAGATGCTGCTCCGAAAGACACGCTTGAAGTTTACAACCGTATTCTCAAAATCAGGGAAAGGGCAATAAATGGCGAAGATTTTGGCGCTCTGGCAGCAGAAACCTCCGAAGATCCTTCTGCCAAGGACAGAGAAGCTATCGCAAACCAACGTAGTTTCCGTCCGGGAAATAAAGGCGACCTGGGTTATTTCTCAGTCTTTGACATGGTGTATCCATTCGAAACAGGAGCTTATTTAACACCTGTTGGTGAGATTTCGATGCCTCTGCGCTCTGAATACGGCTACCACCTGATCAAGGTGACCGAAAAAACACCTGCAAGCGGACTCATCGAAGCTGCACATATCTATATCAGCGTTAATCCGGATGCAAAGGCTGAAGAGATTGCCGAAAAAGCTGAGAAAGCTGAATTTATTTACGAAAAAATTATCAACGGCATGAATTATGAAGATGCCGTGAAAGAATATTCTGACGATAAAGGTTCGGCAGCAAGAGGTGGAGCGCTTACCAAGTTTGCCGTAAACAGAATCGTTCCTGAGTTTGTTTCTGCTATCAAAAAAATGGAACCGGGTCAGATAAGCGTTCCGGTTCGCACCGTTTATGGTTTTCACATTATCAAACTGATAAGCTTGCAAAAACCAGGCAGTTTTGATGAAGAATCGCCAAAACTGAAAGAAAAACTTGCAAAAGATGCGCGCGCTCAGAAGAGTGAAGAAGCTGTGATTGAACAAATTAAAGCTGATGCAAAATTCAAACTGATGAATGAAAATGTTGATGCTTTTATTGCCTCTCTCGATTCGACACTGCTCCAGGGAAAATACGCGGTTGGCGCACAGAATCACACAGCTAAGGTTTTGTTTAAACTGGGAAAGAAAAACTTCCTGTCAACAGACTTTGCCGCGTTTATCGAAAAAAAACAGACTGCCCAGCAAAATGGAAACATCAGTACTTACGGACATAAACTCTTTCAGGAATATGTGAAAGAAAGCTGTCTCGCCTTTGAAGACAGCCAGCTTGAAAAGAAACATCCTGAGTTTGCTGCCTTGATGAAAGAATATCATGATGGCATACTGTTATTCGACCTGATGGATAAAAAAGTTTGGACAAAAGCCATACAGGATACAGCCGGCCTGAGGGCATACCATGAAATTCACAAGATGGACTACCAATGGAAAGAACGTGCTCAGGCAAGTATTTACACCGTTACCGACACCACCGAGGCCGTTGCTGTAAAAAATCTCCTTGCCTCAATCATTGATGCTGCAACTGCCCGCGAGAGATTTTCGGCTGACAGCATCAAATCAGTGCGGATTCAGCCCGGTAAATTTGAAAAGACTGACAATCGTTATGTTGATATGACAGACTGGAAACCAGGTCTTTACGGGCCATACATTGCCGATGCCGACAAAGCAGTGGTATATGTTCGCATCGAGGAAATCCTTGCTCCCGGTCCGAAAGCACTCGAAGAAGCAAAAGGTCTGATCACCTCTGATTACCAAAACTATCTTGAAAAAGAATGGGTTAAAGAACTCAGAGAAAAATATCCTGTTCAGGTGAATACCAAAAGCTTTGACAAATTAAAAGCACAATACGTGCAATGACGGTAAAGCGGCTGATGATATTTCTGGCAGCGATTGTTTTGGTACACAGCTGTGACGCTCCTGCCGATGCGCGTAAAGGCAGTGTGGTAGCCAAAGTGTATGATCAATATCTGTATAGCAGCGACCTTGATGGAGTTGTTCCAAAGGAAACACCTGCCATAGACAGCCAGATGCTTGTCAGAAGTTATGTTGACGGTTGGATTCGAAAAAAACTGTTAATCAGACAAGCCGAAAAAAATCTTACTTCAGAACAGCGTGATTTCTCTGCAAAACTTGAGGATTACCGCAACTCATTGATAACGTATGCTTACGAATCAGAATTGGTGAAACAAAAACTTGACACCATCGTAACCGACACAGAAATATCATCCTATTATATGTTGAACAAAGCGAGTTTTGAGCTCAAGTACAACATCGTTAAAGTGATTTATGTTGTGCTGAACGAAGACTCGAAGGAGCTGCGACGATTTAAAAATCTTTTGTCTGCTAGCGACCCTGTAAACACTACGGCAATTGATTTGCTGGCAAAACAACATGCTGTTTCATATTATATTGGTGATGAAACATGGGTTAGATTTGACGACTTGCTTCAATCTGTCCCCATCGAAACGTTCAACCAGGAGCTTTTTCTCAAAAACAACAGCTATGTTGAGATCAACGACAAACCCTTTGTTTACCTGATCAGAATCAAGGATTACAAGATCAGCGAGAGCATCTCGCCCCTTGAGGTTGAAGTGGATAATATACGGAATATCATTATTAACAAACGAAAACAAACTTTTCTGCGTTCAATGCACGAAGAGTTATATAACAACGCTTTAAAAGAAAGAGTCTTCGAAATTTATCAACAATGAACAATATCCTCAACACATCACTTTTGACTTTTAAGAAGTTAAAAGCCAAAGGTTTTCTGATTTTATTTCTTATCACTATCTTGTTTCCGCTAAGGATTTTCGCACAACAGCCGGCTGTTATTGACCAGGTGGTTGCAGTTGTGGGTAAAAACATTATCCTGCAATCCGACATCGAAAACCAATACATCCAAATGAGGATTCAAAGAGGTATCAGCGGAAGTTCTTCAGAGATAAGATGCAGCATTTTGGAAGATATGCTTTTTCAAAAACTCATGCTCAATCAGGCCGAATTAGATAGTATAACAGTGACTGACGACCAGGTTGAACAGGAGATGGAACGAAGACTTAAGTATTTCATCAATGAGTTAGGGTCGCAGGAAAAACTTGAGGCATATTATAACAAAACCGTGGTTGAGATCAAGACAGAGCTTCGTCGTATGGTTAAAGATCAGATGCTTGGTCAAAAAGTGCAGGAAGAAATCATGTCGAAAGTGATGGTTACACCTGAGGAAGTGAGACAATTTTTCAAAAATATGTCAAAAGACAGCATTCCTCTTGTGCCGGCTGAATATGAAATTGCTCAGATTGTAAAAAGACCACCCATCAGCGTGGATGAAAAACTCGAAGTAAAAGAAAAATTGAATGGTTTGAGAAAACGTATCCTTGCCGGAGAAAGGTTTTCAACACTTGCAGTGCTCTATAGCGAAGATCCCGGTTCGGCAAAAAAAGGTGGCGAACTTGGTTTTTATGGTCGCGGCGAGCTGTATCCCGAATTTGAAGCTGTTGCATTTAAACTAAGAGATGGCGAAATAAGCGAAATCGTTGAAACTGAGGCAGGTTTTCATATCATCCAGATGATTGAGCGCAGGGGCGATTATGTGAATGTGCGTCATATCCTGCTCATGACAAAGGTGAGTCCGCTGGCATTGGAAAAAGCCAGAATTCAGCTTGACTCAATAGCATTGTTATTGCGTAACGATTCGATAACCTTTGAAAAAGCCGTTGAAAAATTCTCTGAAGAAGAAAACAAAACCACAGGGGGATTACTGTTAAACTCCTACACAGCCGGCGTCAGGTTCGAGGCCGATATGCTCGATCCGCAAGTTTCCTTTGTTATTGACAAACTTAAAATTGGCGAGATTAGCGACCCTGTTCCAATGAAGACGGAGGATGGAAAAGATGCCTACCGTCTTTTAAAACTTGTTGTAAAGACAACACCTCATAAGGCAAACCTCAAAGATGATTACAACAGAATTGCTGAATGGGCGCTGCAGGATAAAAAACAAAAATCAGTAGAAAACTGGATTCGTAGCAAATCAAAAAATGCATACGTTGACATACATCCTGATTTTCAACAATGTAAGTTTGATTTCAACTGGAAAGCAGAATAATAAAACAACCTTCATTCTCAAAGTCGGAAATAAAAATGATATCTTATTCAAACGATGTTGAAGCAGCCAAAGCCTTGCAGGCAAAATATAAAGCGCTGAAGACCGAAATTGCAAAAGTGATCGTTGGCCAGGAAGAAGTAATTCACCAGACGATCATTGCCATTTTCAGCAGGGGTCATGTATTGCTTGTTGGTGTGCCAGGACTTGCTAAAACACTACTTGTCAACACCATAGGAAAAGTGCTTGGGTTAAGCTACAGCCGCATTCAGTTTACCCCCGATCTCATGCCTAGTGATATCATCGGAACAGAAATACTTGATGAATCAAGAAAGTTTAGATTTATCAAAGGACCGGTTTTTGCCAACATTGTTCTTGCCGACGAAATAAATCGTACCCCGCCAAAAACTCAGGCGGCATTGCTCGAAGCGATGCAGGAAAAACACATCACTGTTGCAGGTCATACACACCAACTTTTGGAACCGTTTTTTGTGCTTGCCACACAAAACCCGATCGAACAGGAAGGCACCTACCCCCTGCCCGAGGCCCAGCTCGACAGGTTTATGTTTAACCTCTGGCTTGATTATCCCAGTTTTGACGAGGAAATACAGGTGGTTAAAAATACAACCATCACCAACAATCTGCAGCCTGATACAGTGCTGAACAGCGAGGAGATTATCTATTTTCAACAGCTCGTCAGAAAAGTTCCGGTGGCCGACAATGTGATGGAATATGCCGTTAATCTCGTATCGAAAACAAGACCAAACACAGAGAGATCCCATGATTGGGCTAACAAATACCTCAGCTGGGGAGCCGGTCCAAGAGCATCGCAGTACCTGATTGTTGGCGCAAAATGCAATGCACTCCTCAAAGGAAAATTCTCACCCGATATCGAAGATATCAGGTCGGTTGCCATTCCAATACTAAGACACCGTCTGGTGCGCAACTATACTGCTGAAGCCGAAGGAATCAGCATGGAAAATATCATTAGGAAATTATTGTAAATAATTGATTTTAAAGCTTTTGTTACATTATAAAATTGAACAGTATGAAATCAAACCGCAAACTTTTAATCGCATTGGCAGCCATTGCAGTTCTGATTGCTGCGGTGTGGTATTTTACCCAATCAGGAGGCGAAGACACCCAATTGCTTGAAGCCCCTGTAAAAAAAGGACTGTTCACCATCAGCGTAACCACAACCGGTGAGCTGGAAGCCAAAAGCTCAGAGATGATCAACGGCCCTTCGCCCACTGCCCTACGCGATGCGCGTATCTGGCAACTCAAAATTGATGACATTATTCCCGACGGAACTATAGTTGATTCAGGCGATTACGTCGCACAGCTCGACCGTTCTGAGCTAACCAACAAGATCAAGGATCAGCAAATTGATATTGAGCAGTATCAAAACAATTTCATTAAAACACAACTCGACACCACAATGGAGCTCAGGGCTGCAAGAAACGAACTTGTCAATCTCAAATATGCGATGGAAGAAGCCCAGATTGCGGTGGATCAATCCATCTACGAGCCACCAGCCACGCAAAGACAGGTTCAGATTGAGCTTGATCGTGCGCAAAGAGCTTATGATCAAGCCGTAAAAAATTATTCACTAAAATATGAGAAGGCAGTTGCCAATATGTCAGAGGTTTCAACTGCATTGAAGAAAAAACAGACTGAGTTTGAAAAGTTCTTCTCCTTAAGTCAGGAGTTTACAATTCGCGCACCGAAAGCCGGGATGGTAATCTATCAGCGCGATTGGGATGGCAAAAAACGTGGCGCAGGAGCAAGCATCAGCACATGGGAAAACGTGGTGGCTACTTTGCCTAATTTGCGTGAGATGATTACCAAGACCTATGTGAACGAAGTTGATATTTCAAAAGTGAAAGTTGGCCAAAGAGTTGATATTGGTGTAGATGCATTCCCTGAAAAGAAGTTTACCGGCCAAGTGGTCGAAGTAGCTAATATTGGTGAACAACTCCGTAACTCAAACGCAAAGGTGTTTGAGGTAAAAATCGAAGTTAACGAATTCGACTCGATTGTCCGTCCTGCCATGACAACCAAAAATGTTATTATCACTGACGAGCTTGTTGATGTTTTATATGTCCCGCTAGAGGCGCTCCACGCCATGGACAGCATACAGTACGTATTTGTTGGAAGCCAGCGCCGACAGGTAATACCCGGAAAATCAAATGAAAACGAAATCATTATTAGAGCCGGACTTCGCGAAGGCGAAAATGTTAACCTCATATCGCCCGAAGACCACAAATCCTTTAAACTGATCGAAGTGGATGCATCCGAAATGGCTCGTATAAAGGCAGAAGAGTTGAAAGCCAAAGAGGATGCCGAAAAGGCTGCGGCTGCAAAAGAAGCCGAACGCCAGCAAATGATGCAGCAACGTATGATGCAGCTTCCTGCAGGTGCGATGCCGGCAGGTCAGGGTAAAAAAGCAGAAGGTGGCGCAGGAAAACCCAAGTCATGAGAACTGAACGATACTGGGAAATAGTACAGGTTGCACTCGAAGCTGTTTTCGCAAACCGCTCACGTTCAATCCTTACCGCACTCGGAATTATCTTCGGTGTTGCCGCAGTTATTGCCATGATGGCCATTGGAAATGGAGCAAGACAAGAAATCCTTGAGCAGATAAAGATGGTTGGCGTTAATAATATTATTATAAGTTCAAAATACGAACCATCTGCCAATGAAGAAGATGGAGAAGAATCAGAAGGTAAATCCGAAAGTAAAAAGTTTTCTCCCGGACTAACACTGGCTGACGCAAAAGGAATCGAACAAATTGTGCCGACAGTAGAAAAAATCAGTCCTGAAGTTTCCTATGAAACCACAATTATCAAAGACGGGGTTAGGCAACAGGCAAAACTCAACGGCGTTACACCGGCTTTTTTTAAGGTCTTCAGCCTCGAGCTAAGCCATGGAACCATGTTTACCCAGGAACAATCGGAAAATGGCAATCCGGTATGCATTATTGGTCCGGGTGTTAAAGCGAAATTTTTTGCCCTTGAAGATCCCATTGGTAAGCACATCAAATGCGGCAGCATCTGGTTAAAAGTAGTAGGAGTATTGGAAAAACGATTGAGCGGGCACGCGAAAACCGCCAATATGGGTGTTTCCGATTATGACAACAATATTTATGCACCATTGCAAACAGTTTTATTACGGTTTAAAGACAGGGCACTCGTCAACTCCGGCTCAATAGCTAACGGCGGAACAACCGTAATCTTTTCGGGCAACAGCATGATGTCGTTTGGCAGCGGTGGAGGATCAGAAGAAAGCTCAAACTATCACCAGCTTGACAGGATCGTTGTTCAGGTGAACGACAGCGAAAATCTTGGAATCACGACCAAGCTGCTTTCGCAAATGCTGAAAAGAAGGCATCTTGGTGTGGATGATTTTGAAATTACAGTCCCCGAATTGCTTCTGAAACAAGAACAACGTACCAAAGACATCTTTAATATCGTGCTAGGCGCCATTGCCGGCATCTCACTGCTTGTTGGCGGTATCGGAATTATGAATATCATGCTGGCCTCGGTGATGGAACGCATCAGAGAGATTGGTGTGCGAAGATCAATCGGTGCAACAAAAAACGACATCATCCTTCAGTTTCTTGCCGAAGCAACACTTATCAGCATCAGCGGGGGAATTATTGGCATTGTTTTAGGTCTGGTGATGGCAAAGATAATAATGCAAACAACCGATATTCTGACCATTGTGAGCCTAAGCTCCATAGTGGTTTCGTTTGGTGTAGCTGCAACAGTTGGAATAGTTTTTGGTTATCTTCCGGCCAGAAAAGCTGCCGAACAAGATCCGGTTGAATCGTTGCGACATGACTAAAAATTCTAATTGACTGAAAAATTTATGCTTAGCTTTCAATCCATTGGTAAATGGATTAATTTTGCTACCGAAAAATTCTAACATTAATTTACATTTTTATGGCAGTATTAGTAGGCAAAAAAGCCCCCTATTTCGAAGCAGACGCAGTTATCAATGGTGCATTTGAAGAAAAGTTTTCTCTTCAGCAGTTCATTGGCAAAAAACACGTCGTTTTCTTTTTCTATCCTTTGGATTTTACTTTTGTTTGTCCGACAGAGATCATTGCTTTCCAGGATAAAATGGAAGCATTCGAAAAACGCAATGTAGCAGTTGTTGGTTGCTCTATTGACTCAAAATTTTCGCATTGGGCCTGGGTTAACACTCCCAGAGAGCAAGGCGGGATACAAGGCGTGAAATATCCACTTGTATCGGACCTGACCAAAACCATCTCGGCAAACTATGATGTTTTGGCCGGAGAGTTTACCTATAACGAAGATGGCGAAATGGAATTTAATGGCGACCCTGTTGCATACCGTGGTTTGTTTCTGATTGACAAACAAGGTGTTGTAAGACATCAGATAGTAAACGATCTGCCTTTGGGACGCAGCATTGATGAGGCACTCCGTATGATTGATGCTTTACAGCATTTTGAAGAAAACGGCGAAGTGTGTCCGGCTAACTGGAAACAGGGCGAAGATGCTATGATGGCAACACACGAAGGTGTTTCGAGTTATCTGACGAATCACTAATCAGCGAAATTTTTGGTAATTCCCTGCATCAGGAAAGTGATGGATTCTCCATAGCTTTTGCCGGTGCAGGGATTTGCTATTTAAGTCGAATAATCATTCCAAGCGTATTGCCATCTGCATGAATTTGTATTTGCGATGATAGCCTGCGGTTGAAATGCAAAACACTTCGTCCCAAAGCATAGCCCAATATTGCTCCTGCAAAGACATCCGAAGGCCAATGTTCGCCGCTTTTCAAACGCCCGATGGCTGTGAGGCCGGCCAAACCGTAGAGTGCTAAGCCCAGCCCGGGCTTCTCAGGATAATAGCCGGAGAGAACCGTGGCCACAGCGAATGCCCTCATTGTATGTCCGGAGGGAAATGACTCATGTTGAAAATTATGAAAAGGTCCGCTCCAGTGATATGGTTCAGCCAATTGATCCGGACGGGCTCTGTGTGTGAGATGTTTCACCGCTACCGCTGCCCCGGCACTCAGAATAAAAACCTGCAGCCCGGCCAATGCAGCATCTTTTGCAAGTTGATCCGTCTTTTTTTCTCCGTATAGATACAGGGCTGCCAGCGCCGGAATGGCAACCAATCCGTTTCCCAAAGCATTTGTCCATGGCAGGATTTTCCGATCTTCGCTTGATACAGGGCCATTCAGTTTATGAAAAAGCGCCTCATCATTCAATAAAATAAATCCAAACGATAAACCGGACACTGCAACCAAAGTCCAGTCTGCGCTGCTGAAGCGCGCAGGCATCTTCAGCGCATGTATTGTTTGCCCCGGGAAAGAAAGCAAATAGGAAGATATTGACGGATATACCGATTCATTTTTTACAGTGTCTTGTGCCAGAGCGACTTCAAAGTGCATGAACATCACTAGCAAAAACACAAAACACATCTTCGCTCTATTCACTTTTTTTGGCTTCGTTCCACAATTCATCCATTTCTTCGAGGCTCATCTCATGAAGTTGTTTGTTATGAGACAATGCAATCTTTTCGATATACTGAAAACGTGATCTGAATTTGCGGTTTGTTCGCTCCAGTGCATCTTCCGGGTTAACACCAATGTATCTTGCATAATTAACAAGAGCGAAGAGCAGATCACCAAATTCGTCTTCAATTCTGTCAACAGAAGCGTTCGTACTAACCTCGTGTTTGAGTTCATCAAGCTCTTCCTCAACCTTCAACCAAACATCTTCTTTCCTTTTCCATTCAAAACCAACCCCACCGGCTTTTTCCTGCATCCTGTAGGCTTTGAGCAGAGCAGGTAAACTTGCGGGCACGCCTTCCAGCACTGATTTCTTACCTTCGGAAAGCTTAATCTTCTCCCAATTCGATTTAACTTGTTCCTGATCAGCCACTTTCACTTCGCCATAGATATGTGGATGCCTGACGATCAGCTTTTCGCTAATGCCATCCAAGACATCTTTGATATCGAAGGCTCCTTGTTCAGAACCAATCTTTGCATAGAAAACAAGGTGAAGCATCAGGTCGCCCAGCTCTTTTTTTATTTCCTGCAGGTCACTTTTTAGAATCGCATCACTGAGCTCATATGTTTCCTCAATGGTCAGGTGACGTAAACTTTCAAGAGTCTGCACCCGATCCCAGGGGCAACCGGCTCTTAGCTCGTCCATTATCGTGAGTAAGCGGCCAAAGGCATCCAATTTTTCATTCATCCAAATAAGCTTTTCGGGCAAAGGTAAGGGTTTTGATCTACTGGCTCCATGCTAAGATAAAAATTCGGAAATCCGCAACAAATCTGACTTTCGGCCGTTTTTAAACCAATTATCCGGTATTATTTACTTACTTTTGCCGGCTGTTTGCACATTATAACTTTTTTGATGAAGCTTTGCCGTTTATGCATTGCCATTATATTGATGGTATTCTTTCTGCCGGAATTGTCCGGTCAACCCGGTCCACCTTTGCCGATCAATAATTATCAGCTCGAACTGCGTTCACATTACGGTTATTTTCTGCATCATCATTTTGAGTTGGAGCGTTATAATGCAAGCTTTCCGGCCTTTGAACTCTCTCTACAGCGTTCCACCTTCGGGCGTCAGCGCTGGGAGTCACTCTATGATTATCCAATTATCGGGATCGCTGCTTATTATTCCCCCATGGGAAATTTCGAAGAACTGGGCAAGGTTTTCGCTGCTTACCCTTTTATAAGTTTTCCGCTAAACAGAAGTGTTGAAAACAGGCTGAATTTTCGACTTGGTGTTGGTCTTGGCTGGATAACAAATAAATATGATCCTGTTAATAATTACAGAAACTACGCAATTGGGTCGCACCTCAACGCCGCAGCAAGTCTTTTTCTTGATTATCGCAGGTCCATAGGCAGGCGGTTTAATTTTGTTGCTTCGGGAGGACTGACTCATTTCTCAAATGGCTCAACAAAAACACCAAACTTTGGATTAAACATTCTGTGTGCATCTGTTGGGTTGACCTGGTATATAAGCCGCCCGAATCCTTACCTCGATAAAAAACTGCTCCCGATACTGCGCCGTTTTGAATATGATAATAAAAAACGTTTCTCGGTTGATCTGGCACAATCCTTCGGAACGAGAGACATGACCCAGCAACTGGGCAAAAGATTCTATGTTTCAAATACCGCTGCCAGTATTATGTTTCCGGTTTCGATGAAAGGAAATCTTGGTCTGGCGATTGAGCTAACTTATGATGGTTCGGACAAAGGTGTGCTCGATCAACGCCAATTGATCGAGGGTGGACAACTTTATGAAAATGAATTAGACATCATGAAACCAGGAGTTGGTATCGTATATGAAATGCTTTTGTCGCGAACTTCATTTCTATTTCAAATGGGGGCTCATCTTGGTGGCGCTGAAAAATCAGATGGTTATGTGTATGAGAAACTAGGGATGAGATACTATTTCACTGAAAATCTTTTTGGAACGATCGCGTTGACAGCTCATGGTGGCAGGGCCGACTTTATCGGCTACGGCATAGGCTATAAATGGGGTCATAAATTTTACTGGCGAAAGAAACGATGAGAAAAACACATTTAATTCCTTTGATGCTTTTTGTCATTTTTGCCTTTTCCTCATGCAAAAAGACTACTGTTGATTGTTTTTCCGACCCCGGCGAAATCAAAAACGAAACACGAACTCTTGACAGCATGTTTTCTTACATCGAAATGTATGATAACATTGATGTTGAACTCGTTGCAAGCTCCAAAAACTTTGTCGAGGTGATTGCAGGCAAAAACCTTATAAGTGCCATTTCGACCGAAATAATCAGCGAGACTGTCACCCAGGATCCAATTCCACCTGACACGAACCAAATAACTTTTGTTCAAAACAAACTTATTATTCGCAATAACAGCTCATGCAGCTTTTTAAGAAATGATGACAGGCAGGCAAAGGTAATAGTATATTACACTGAACTCGAAGGAGTTACTTACAGATCGAACGGAAATCTCACTGCACTTGGAAATATTAAATCAAGTGTTTTCAAAATTGATATTTTCGAAGGCTCCGGCAAAATTCACCTGAAGCTGGATAGTCAAAAGTCCTTTCTCAATTATCACTTTGGTACAGCTGAGCTCGAAGTAGTTGGCCAGTCTGATGTTAATTACATCTATCAGGTAAGTTACGGACCAATTAACGCTCAATTACTTGAAACAGGCATAACCTACCTCGAAACACGCTCAGCCAACAGCTGTAATGTAAAAGTCATTGGCCTGCTCGAAGCAACAATCAACGGTCCCGGGAATGTGTATTATTTCGGTAATCCGGCCAATGTTTTGCTGAAAGGATCAGGTAGTGGTAAACTTATTAAAGGAGATTAAAAAAAGCCGGCTACCTGAAAACAAGTGTCGGCTTTTACTTTTTCTAAGCAACAAAATCAATAGGAACGCGCAAAAACGACCCTTTGTTTTGAAGGACTTCCTGAATAAACACACACTCCGTCTTCTTTGCTGTCTTCCAAAGGAATAAGACGGATGGTGGCTTTTGTTTCATCTTTAATTTTTTGCTCTGTTTCGGGAGTACCATCCCAGTGCGCTTCAATAAACCCGCCTTTTTCGATCTGAACTTTGAAGTCGTCCCAGCTGTCCACTTTGAAAGTGTTTGCAGTGCGGAAATCCAAGGCTTTTTGAAAGAGGTTTTGTTGAATCTGTTCAAGAAGATGTATCACTTTTTGATCAATATCTGCCAATTGAAGCAGCTCTTTTTCCAGAGTATCCCTGCGTGCTACCTCAACAGTGCCATTTTCAAGATCGCGTGGTCCGATGGCCAATCGAACCGGCACACCTTTAAACTCCCATTCATTGAACTTGAAACCGGGTTTTTGGGTATCGCGGTCATCAAGCTTCACCCTGATTCCGTGAGCTTCCAATTGTTTTTTTATTTCTCTGCCTTTATCGCAAATTGCGTTGTACTGTTCTTCATTTCTGTAAATAGGTACGATAACAACCTGGATTGGAGCTAACTTCGGAGGCAAAACAAGTCCATTGTCATCAGAATGGGTCATCACGAGTGCTCCCATCAAACGCGTCGAGACGCCCCATGAAGTAGCCCAAACATACTCCAGCTTGTTTTCTTTGCTTAAAAACTGTACATCAAAAGCTTTGGCAAAGTTTTGTCCGAGAAAGTGCGACGTTCCGGCTTGCAAGGCTTTACCATCCTGCATCATCGCCTCAATGCAATAGGTTTCTACTGCACCGGCAAATCGTTCGTTTGCAGATTTAACACCCCTTAAAACTGGTATGGCCATCCATTTCTCAGCAAAGTCGGCATACACCCTCAACATCTGTTCGGCTTCAGCAACAGCTTCATCACGTGTGGCATGAGCAGTGTGGCCCTCCTGCCAGAGAAACTCTGCAGTGCGCAGAAACAAACGCGTACGCATCTCCCAACGCACAACATTGGCCCACTGATTGATGAGCAATGGCAAATCCCTGTAGGATTGAATCCAACCCCGGTAAGTGTCCCAAATTATTGTCTCACTTGTTGGCCGAACAATCAGTTCTTCTTCTAGTTTTGCAGCTTCATCCACAACAATACCTTTGCCGTTTTCATCATTTTTCAGTCTGTAGTGTGTTACCACAGCACATTCTTTGGCAAAACCTTCAACATGGCTTGCTTCTTTGCTAAAAAACGACTTTGGAATAAAAAGCGGGAAGTAGGCATTTTGATGTCCGGTATCTTTAAACATCTTGTCAAGTTCGGCCTGCATGCGCTCCCAAATAGCATAGCCATAAGGTTTTATGACCATACAACCCCTGACAGCAGAATTCTCTGCAAGATCGGCTTTTGTAACAATATCAGTGTACCATTGAGAATAATTATCTTCTCGTGTGCTTAAATCTTTCGCCATCGAAACTTTGGTATAATATTTGTATTTTTACGATTGAATTTATTTGATGCAAAAGTACGAAAACCATGTGGAATTCAATACAAATATCATGGAGGACCTAACGATGAAAAGTCTAAAAATTACATTTCTGGCATTTATTTTTGCTTTTACAGGCTGCTCAACCGGCAGTTATTTGCAGGACGATGTTTATTATTCCAGAAAACAGAAACAGGAAAGTATAGCTCCTGCTGCGGTAGCATCAGCTCCGAAAGCAGCAGAAACAACAACCCAGAGCAATAACACTGAATATGAATACCAAACCTATTATCAGGATGAGCAGGCCGTAGCCGAATCACCTGAAAATACGGATGCTGTGTATTCAACAACAGAAACAGTGATTGAACCAGACGGCACAACCTATTCAACAACCGAAACATATTACGATTCAGAATATGCGCAACGCATGCGTCGTTTTAATTCCGGATACAATACCTCGTTTGGTTATTATGACGGCTTCAATTCAGGCTGCTTCGATTGTTACAATTCGTCGTTGATGTTTGGTTTCGGCTATCCCGGAGGCCTGTCGTTTGGCTATAATTACGGTTGGCCATACTACTCAAGCTATTCTCCTTATTGGGGCTGGGGCTACGATCCTTTCTGGAGCAGCTCACTTTATTATGGTTATGGCTGGAACCGCCCATGGGGTTATTGGGGAAGTTATTACAATGGCTACTACAATGGTTTTTGGGACGGCTATTATTATGGCGGGGGCTATGCCGATTATCCTTACTACGGACACAAAACCCGGTATGGCCATCGAGGCAACAACAGCGGTGGCACAACGATTCCAGGCAGAGGACATCAGAATTCGAATAACGAATACCAAACCTCAAACTACAGCTCACCCCGTGGTGACCGCAGCAACGGATCAACAAACAGTTCCAGCTCGGTTAGTAGCGACAGAGCTTCAGTAAGTGGTTCAGCACGAGGCACAAACAGCCGTATAGAGCGTCCGGGTACACAAGAGAAAACCAGCCGTCCGGTTGTTCAGGATGGCAATAGCAGACCAACGGCAAGGGAACGCGTCGGACAGCAGCGCGACAGGTACCAACGGCCCGCAAGTAATTCTACCAATTCAAACACCCAAAGGTACCAGCGCCCAAAGTCATATACCTCTCCTGCCACACGTCAGCCAAAGTCAAGCAGTGAATATGTGAGACCAGGCACAATTTCACGGCCTGCAGTTGAAAACAGCAACAGGTCAACCACCGTCACTCCAGGAACACAGGGAGCAAGACCATTGTCAAGTCCTCAAAGAATTAGTGGCGGACAAACAAGAAGCAGCAGCGAAGGCAGCAGCCGAACCGTTTCGAGTCCTTCGCGCAGCAGCAACGAAGGTAGCAGCCGGACAGTTTCGCAGCCAAGCCGCAGCAGGACGTCCGAAAGCCGATCATACACACCCTCATCCAGTGGATCAAGCTCATCGGGATCGAGCCGGGGCAGTTCTTCAGGTGGTTCTTCCGGTGGTTCTTCATCCGGCAGGTCATCAGGCGGCTCTTCTGGCGGACGCAGATAAAAATCAATCATAAGAAGTTTTTAAGAACGTTCAATTTGAGAGCGTCAGAGAGAATATTAAAATAAAAAATCATCAAAATGAAAAAGTCATTTATTCTATCCATCTGGTTATCAATAGCTATCAGCACCATGGCGCAAAACGAAACCGATGCCTTACGGTTTTCACAGGTCTATTATCAAGGAACAGCAAGAAGCATGTCAATGGGTGGTGCTTTTGGCGCAATTGGTGCTGATTTTTCCTCGTTAAGCATGAATCCTGCCGGGATTGGATTGTACAGAACCAATGAGTTCACCCTGAGTCCGACCATTTACAACTCAAAAACCGAATCTACCTATAATGGGATGTATGGTGACGACCTCAGGTCAAATTTTAGTCTGGGTAACATGGGCGTTGTACTTACAAATAAGATTGATGATGGCTCATCAGCCAGTCCTTGGAAATATTACCAGTTTGGCTTTGGCATGAACCGCACCAACGCCTTTCACAACCGTCATTTCATTCAGGGCGACAATCCCGACCATTCAAAAGTGGATGTTTATCTTGATCGCGTTTGGAATACAGATCCATCGGATATTGAAGATCAGTTTCCTTATGACCTTTACCCAGCCTGGTATGTTTACCTGCTCGACACTGTCCGCGATGGAAATGGCAACCTCGTTTACACAAGTCCTGTACCTCAGGGTGGAATCCGGCAATTTGAAACGCAAAACACATGGGGTTCTACAAACGAGTGGCTTTTTAGTGCAGGTGCCAATCTGAGCGATAAAGTGTTTGTAGGAGCCACATTTGGCATTCCCTACACACGGTTCTTCAGAGAAACTATATATACCGAAAAAGACGTTAATGATGATTACGCAGGTTTTGATGAGTGGAGCTATACCGAGACTGTTGAAACAAGAGGTGCGGGCATCAACCTCAAAGTCGGCGTGATCGCCTGGCCGGTTGACTGGCTCAGAATTGGAGCTGCCGTGCACACACCCACCTATTATGCCGAAATGCAGGATATCTGGTACAGCTCTGTTGAAGCAAAGCTTGAACCGGATTATAACAAAAAAAGCTCCCCAACAGGCGAATACCTCTACGACATCAGCACCCCGATGCGTGCAATAGGCAGCGCTGCAGTTATTTTTGGCAAATATGGTTTGCTTAGCGCTGACTATGAATATGTCAATTACAGCAAAATGCGCCTGCGTGCTCCGGATTACAACTTCACCTCGGAAAATCAAAACATAAAAGACTATTATACATCAACTTACAACCTCCGTTTGGGTACAGAATGGCGTCTCGACCAATTCAGTTTGCGTGGTGGTTATGCCCTTTATGGAAGCCCTTATGCCGATGACTTGAACGACGGAAAGCGCAGTAATGTTACCTTTGGCATTGGTTACAACGAAAAGAATTTCAGCCTTGATCTTGCATATATCAACGGCTCAATGAATCAAAACTATTACTTATATACTTCGGAAAACTATTCGACCAACGCAACTGAACAAAAGCAGAAAATCAATCAGTTTGTTCTTACAACGCGTTTCAGGTTCTGAAATAATTGACTCAACACAAAAAAAACCTGAGGCAATGCTTCAGGTTTTTTTATTTTACATTACGTATTCTGGTCAAACCGGCACGAGCTTTTGCATGAATACCAGAACTATATTCCTCGGGCTTCAGGGTCAAACACAACTCAAACATTTTTTTTGCCTCGTTGCTATCCGATCGCAACAGATAGATTTCACCCGAAAAAAGCGCAGCATTTGCTGCATAATACTCCTGTCTGTCACGACCTTTTGCGATGCAAAGCTGATAATAACGCAATGCCTCTGAAAAATCACGAACAGCATGTTTTATGCGACCCGTCCGGTAATAATATTCGAGTTTTTCAGGTTCTTTGAGCAGAATAAAGTGTTTTCCTGCCTGACTTAAAACGGCTTCAGCCCGGGCAAAGTAACCGCCATCGAACAAGAGCCGGGCTTTTAGCAAGGTGCTGTCCGGAGCACGCAACAAGGATGCTTCACGCAATGCCTGTTTGTCAGACTCAACCTGCCCCGACTGAAAAGTGTGCAGCTGTTTCATTTGCCTGAGGTAGGATAGCGAGTCACCTTTGAGTAAATCAATCCAGGCGAGTTTTCTGCGGGCATCCAATTTGTAGTTTGTCCCTTTGAAATGGATCAGGAAAAAATCATACTCCTTTTGTGCAGAAAAATCGAGTTTTCGCAACATCGCTTCTGCCCTGATGTAATGGAGGTAAAACAAAGGTTCGTCAGTTTGATGGTCAATGGCAAGGTGCAATGTTTTCAGTGCATCATCGTTTTTTCCGGTGCGCATTTCAAGGTTCGCCTTTGCGTACATCATCAGGGGACTCTGTTCGTCGTCCTTTGTGAAGTAGATTAAGAGTTTCTCGGCTATTGACTTATCCGGATTCAGATTTGCTTCGATGAAGGTCAGAAAAAACAGGGCCTCGGTCCGAAACAGCTTGTTGAAAACACTTTCATCCTGATCAAGAACAACAGAATACAATAAATTTGTGCCGGCAATAACATCACCATCCATCGAAGCCAATTTCAAAACCCACTGGTATTGAGGAGGAATGCCACCCAGAAGTGCAGTTAAGAAGCCAAGACTTACTTTGTTTGGAACAAATGATGGATATTTGATTTCATTTTCGTTGAGCAGGAAGTACGCTTTTCGAAGTTCTAAAGCAGCGCTGTAGGCATCACCAAATTTTGAGCGTGAAGCAGCGGAATGCAGATAAATAGTGGCTAAAGCCCACTTTTTCAGAGGATTGGAATCCGGAGTATCATTGATTTTTTGAATACGATGTGATTTATGTTGTTGAATCATACGCGCAGCCTCAGCATCTTCTCCAGCGAAAGCTTTAAAAAAATCCAGGTAACTTTCTATAACAACATACATCTGGTTTGCAGGATTTGTGCGTTGATCTGCACCAATCCATTTCTTTGCTTCAGAAGTGTTGAGTTGTTGTGCAGATTTGAAAGCATTTTCGATGGCAGGCGTAAATTCAAGCGACTTAGCCAAAACTGTTGCTTGTATGCCAACAAAAAAGCATATTAGAATCAGACGATACATAGCCGTAAAAATACAAAAAGGGAGCTTAGCAGCTCCCTTTAGTTATCTTATATAAAGAACTTATCAATTGTATTTATCAGCAACATCCTGATCTACAAGGATTCGGCCGCAATACTCGCAAACAATAACTTTTTTATGCATACGAATATCAAGTTGATGTTGCGGAGGGATTTTGTTGAAGCAGCCGCCACAGGCATCGCGTTCGATCTGCACAACAGCAAGGCCGTTTCTGGCATTTTGTCTGATGCGTTTATAAGCAACGATCAGGCGGTCTTCGATTTGGCTTTCATGCTGTTTTGCTTTGTCAATCAAATCATCCTCTTCTTTTTCGGTTTCTTCGATGATTGACTGAAGTTCTGATCTTTTTATTTCAAGATCGTTCATTCTTTCAGCAAGTCGCTCTTTTGCTGAATTGATTTCACGTTGAAGGTCTTCAATTTTTGCTGTAAACTCCCTGATTCTTTTTTCGGAAAGCTGTATTTCGAGGTTCTGAAACTCAACTTCTTTAGAAAGTGAATCATATTCTCTGTTATTTCTAACGTTCATTTGCTGCTCTTCATACCGTTTTATGAGGGTGAAGCTGTCTTTAATAGCCAGTTTTTTATCAGCAATATTTTGACTTAAAATGATCGTGTCGTTTTCATAATTCTCAATTCTGGTTTCTAAACCAGCTATCTCATCTTCGAGATCCTGCACTTCCAGAGGCAGCTCGCCTCTGATAATTCTAATTCTATCAATTTGAGAATGAATCTGTTGCAATGCGTACAATGAAACTAACTTGCGCTCAACACTGATTTCGATGGGTTCGTCGGTGGCTGCACCGCTCATTTTCAGCTTATCAGCCTGGGTATCTTTAGACATATGTAATTGGGTTTCTATTTGAAATAATATCCTACAGCGTTTGTGTTTACTTCCGAAAACAGGACTGCAAAATTAGGAATTTTTTTTGTTAAAATACCAGCCATCAATTCTTTCGTAAATTGTTCAGTTTCATAATGCCCCGCATCAACCATCAGGAGCTTATCATCGGCATCGTGAAAATCGTGGTATTTCAGGTCGGAAGTAACGAAAGCATCGGCACCGGCACGTTTTGCTGCCCCCAGCAAAAATGCTCCGGAGCCACCACAGACAGCAACTTTTTGAATTGAATTTCCTGTTAGCGGCGAATGCCTCAGTACCGGCGTAAAGCATGTTTTTGTGATCATTTGCATGAAATCAGCCTCGCTCATGGGCGCGTCTAAATAACCCAACATTCCGGCTCCTGTCTGTGGCAAATTGTTCTTCAATGGAAAGATATCAAAGGCAACTTCCTCATACGGATGAGCCAGGATCATTGCTTCTTTCACTTTTTCTGTCAGCCAGGCCGGGACGATAACCTCAATCTTCATTTCTTTTTCGGTGTGCAACTCGCCATTTTTCCCTACGAAAGGCTGCGCGTTTTCGTTAGCCCTGAATGTTCCCAGACCCTCTGTGCTGAAACTGCAGGCATCATAATTGCCAAGGTGTCCTGCACCGGCTTCAAACATCGCATCCCGAACAGCGAAAGCATGCTCAAGGGGAACGAAGGTTACAAGTTTATGTAATTGTTCCTCAATTGGTTGGAGTATCTTTAGTCTTGAGAGACCAAGCTTTTTCGCCAGGATATTATTTACACCTTCAAACACATTATCAAGGTTGGTGTGCATTGCCGCAATTGCAATGTTATTGCGCAAAGCCGCAATCACTGTTCGCTCCACAAAGGTAGCGGGCACAAGTTTTTTTAAACCTTTGAAAATCACCGGATGATGTGATACGATGAGTTCACATTGCCTGGCACGTGCTTCCTCAACAACCTGTTCGTTTACATCAACACACAGCAAAACTTTGCTCACAGCTGCCTGAGGATCGCCAACAATTAAACCACTGTTATCGTATGATTCCTGCAACTGTAGCGGCGCGGCTTCCTGAAGTATATCAACAATGTTTTTTACACGCATATTCAATAAGCTAAGAATTGGATCAGAAACAAAAACACGGAGTAACCTTATTGTAAAATTAACGTACAAAAATACGATAATTGGTGACATTTGGCTATTTTCGCAGGGATTGCACTTTTCGGTTCACACACACAAAAATAAGGGATGAAGATCTTGCTACTGCCATTTTCCTGGGTATATCATTTCGTAGTTTTTCTGCGTCACCTTTTTTTTGATATAGGCCTTTTGCGCGTACATTCATTCGATTTACCAATTATCGGAGTTGGCAATCTCAGTGTTGGTGGAACAGGTAAAACACCTCATATTGAATATCTTATACGATTACTAAAGCAAGATCTCCGGATTGCTACACTGAGCCGTGGCTATGGCCGAACCACGAAAGGATTTATTTTAGCCGGTGTAGAAACCAAAGCAGGAATCATCGGTGATGAACCTCGGCAGTTTTCATTGAAATTTCCCGAAGTTTCAGTAGCTGTGGATGAATACAGGGTGCATGGTGTTTCAACGCTGCTTAAATCCGATCCGACACCTGAGCTGATATTGCTCGACGATGCCTTTCAACACCGCTACATTAAAGCAGGTTTAAATCTTTTACTAACAGATTATCACCAGCTTTATACCGAAGACTATCTCCTTCCTGCAGGACGGCTCAGAGACTCGAAGGCTGCAGCCCGACGAGCCGACATCATCATCGTAACCAAAACGCCAAATGTTTTTTCGCCATTCATTGCCGAAGATCTGCGATCCAGGTTGAAGCCATTGCCGCACCAACGATTGTTTTTCTCATTTATCAAATATGGAAACTTTGAACCACTTCGTCAAAGCGAAAGTGTTTTTGTGCCGAAAAGTGTATCAAGCATCCTTTTAGTCACCGGCATTGCCAATCCGTATCCTCTGAAAGAATTTCTGCTCTCAAAATGCACCGAATTGCTCGAGCTTGCCTACCCGGATCATCATATTTACAGCGAAAAAGATTTTCATCACATTGTAAATACGTTTGAAAGTATCATCGGAAAAAATAAACTCATTATCACTACCGAAAAAGATGCTGTCAGATTCAGGGATTCTGACTATTTTCGCATCATTGAAAAGCTTCCGGTTTTTTATGTTCCGATTGAGGTGGGATTTCATAAAAATCAGGGCTATACCATTGATGAAATGATAAATGATTATGTTAGAAAAAATTCTCGAAACCACTAATTTTATCCGGTCGCAATATGCTCAGCAGCCGGAAGTTGGAATCATTTTAGGCACAGGCCTCGGCGAGTTGGTAAACGAAATTGAAGTTGAGTTGGCGATACCTTATGAGTCAATTCCAAATTTCCCTGTTTCAACTGTTCACGGGCACAAAGGCCGGCTTATTTTTGGAAAGTTGAGTGGCAGAACCATCGTGGCCATGCAAGGTCGTTTTCACTATTATGAGGGTTATACAATGCAGGAAGTCACCTTCCCGGTACGCGTTATGCAGCAGTTAGGCATTGGATTGCTCGTTGTTTCGAATGCCAGCGGTGGCTTGAAGCAAGAATTTGAAGTAGGCGACCTGATGTTGATTTCTGATCACATCAACCTGATGCCCAATCCTTTAATTGGGAAAAATGATGACCGTATTGGAACACGATTCCCGGATATGAGCGATGCTTATGATCACAGGATACTTCAAATGGCACACAAAGTAGCCAGACGCTGCAACATTAAAGTACACGAAGGAATTTATGCCGCTGTAACAGGTCCAACGTTTGAAACGCCTGCTGAATATTACTATATTAACGCAATTGGCGGACATGCAGTGGGCATGTCAACTGTTCCGGAAGTGATCGTTGCACGACATATGAAACTTCCTGTTTTTGCAGTTTCAGTAATCTCGGATCTGGGTGTGAAAGGCAAAATCGTTCAAATTTCGCACGAAGAAGTAATTGATGCCGCGGCTGCCGCACAACCCAAGATGACGATACTGATCAAGGAATTACTGAAAGAGCCTATTCTCTAAAGCCTTCTTTTTGAATCAGGAAAGACAAAATATTTACTTCGCCTCAGATTTCCACCTGGGTGTTCCAGACAAGGAAAAAAGCCTTGTCAGGGAAAAAATGCTCGTGGAGTGGCTGACAGAAATTGAGCCAAAAGCCAAAGAGATTTTCCTTATGGGAGATCTTTTTGACTTTTGGTTTGAATATAAAACAGTGATTCCCAAAGGATATGTGCGGCTTTTAGGCAAAATTGCCGAGATTACCGACAAGGGAATTCCGGTGCATGTATTCAGAGGCAACCACGATGTGTGGGCTTTTGACTATCTTGAAAAAGAAGTTGGTGTTAAATTATACCGCGATGCTGTTCTAAGACGTTTTGGGGATAAATTGTTCTTTTTGGCGCATGGCGACGGACTTGGACCTGGAGATACAGGCTATAAGTTATTAAAGAAAGTGTTCGAAAACCGATTCAATCAGTTTCTTTTCAATTGGTTACACCCGGATTTGGGCACCCGCATGGGTCTGTATTTCTCAAGAAAAAGCCGGATTGCCAATATTGCGAAAGAACAAAAAAACGATTTCAAAATTGAATTGGAAAAGGAAATGTTGTTTCTTTACAGCAAAAGAAAAGCAGCACAAAATATTGATATTGACCACTTTATTTTTGGACACCGGCATATTCCACTTCAGGTGCCCGTGAGTGAAAAAGCAACAATGACGATTCTTGGCGATTGGGTGACCAATTTCACCTATGCCGAATTTGACCGACAAAAGCTTGATCTCAAAGTGTTTAAGTCAAAAAACGATTAAAGCGGGAAATATCTATTTCTGCGTCTATCTCATTTTCACCCAATATTCGTTTGATGACATAGTCTGCTAAAAAAGGAGCAATCATCACACCTTTTGATCCTAAGCCATTCATTACCAAAAGATTTTTAGTTACCGGATGAAAACCTGCAACGGGTTTACGATCCGCAATGGCTGGACGAATACCAGCCTGATGATCAACAACTTGCACCTCTGACTTTAAGATTTTGCGCAGTTTTTGAAGCAAAGACTCCCGCGCTGCTTCGGTGGGGAGTTCGGTTTCATCGTTCCAATCATAGGTTGACCCAATTTTAAATCTTCCATTTCCCAAGGGCAAAATAAAGACATCGCCATTGATAATCATCCTGAAATCAGGAAGATTTGCCTCGATCGTGAGAAGCTCGCCTTTCACAGGTTGAAGAGGCACATGACCGAACCATGGATTTGATTTCAGATGATGTCCTTCGCAAAAAACCACAAATTCAGCACTAATATTTTTATAGAAAACGCGGTTCGGTTCAATAATCAGTTGTTTATGGTCAAGTGATTCATTAATAACACAATCGTTCTTTTTCAGGTCATCGTTTGCGGCATCAAGAAAGGAGGCGGTATCGAGCCAGGCCGCCGGATCTACAGTACCAAAACCGAAAGGTGTCTCCACCGGCAGGTGTGTTAAAACAACTTGATCTTCAAGCTTCAAAAATTGATTAAACAAGGGTGATTTGATTTTTGCAGACCACTTTTGTTGCTCACTTTCATTGAAGACGCGAACGATTTTCGTATAATTAAAGGTATTTGTGTTCTTGCGCTTGTCGAAATTGCTATAAAAGGCACTGGAAGTCGTCCAAAGTTCTTTGGCACGCCAGCTCATTGTCAGGTGTCTGAAAATAATCGGATTTATAATACCACCGGCCACTTTTGACGAAGTTGTTCCCGACGGATCATTAATAAGTAAAAAGGGAATATTGTTCTGCAACAACTTCACAGCAAGCACACTACCTGCCAAACCTTGTCCAACAACAAGAACTTTTGTTTGCCGGATCAAGCAAAAAGGGCAATAAGTTCAACAAGACGGTGAGCGTATGCTGTTTCATTGTCATACCAGGCAACAACTTTGACCAGTTTGTTTTTATCGCCCAACACTGCTGTCAGTCCGGCATCAAACACAGCCGAGTGTGTGTTTCCAATGATGTCAACCGAAACGATAGGATCTTCTGTATATTGAAGAATTCCTTTTAAACATCCGGCAGCAGCTTCCCTGAAGGCTTCGTTGATTTGTTGTTCTGTGGCCGAGAGCCGCAGTGTGCAACTCAAATCGGTGAGCGAACCATCTGCAACAGGCACACGGATTCCGGCTCCGGCAAGATTTCCTTTCAGGTGAGGAAAAATGCGTGTTGCAGCTTTAGCTGCTCCGGTGGTAGTCGGAACAATGCTTGTAGCGGCTGCCCTGCCCCTGCGCCAGTCTTTGTGTGGACCGTCAACAAGGTTCTGATCTTTCGTATAGGAATGCACAGTGGTAATAAATCCCTTTTCAACACCCCACTTTTCATCCAGAATTTTGATAAGAGGCGCCACATTATTGGTTGTGCATGAAGCATTTGAGATAACAAGATCATCTTTGTTGATGAGATGATTGTTCACGCCAAGAACAATAAAAGGAACAGTTTCATCAGGGTCGTTTGCCGGAGCAGAAATGATAACCTTTCGGGCACCAGCATCATGAACATGACGAAGAGCCTGCTCAGGTTTGGTAAAAAAGCCTGTTGACTCAATAACAACATCAACACCTAACTTTTTCCATGGAAGTAGCGCAGGATTTGGTTCGGCAAAAACGGCAACATTTTGCAGCCCAACAGCGAATCCTTCAGGAGTTTCCAAAATATCCACCGGAAAGAGACCGTGAACCGAATCGTATTTGAGCAGATGAATCAGGTTGTCGGCAGGGGCAAGATCGTTTACTGCCACCACTTCCATATCATCGCGCTGCAGCATGGCTCTAAAGGTGATGCGGCCAATACGCCCAAATCCATTGATTGCTACCTTAATCTTGTTTCCCATTTATGTAATCAAAAAATTTTCAATAAATCTGCTTTCTTAACTCTTTCACTTTATCATCATTGATATAGTCTTCGTAGTCCATCCACTTATCAATCATCCCGTTAGGCCCGATTTCGATGATTCTGTTACATACAGTCTGAATAAACTGCTGATCGTGTGACGACATAAGCACATTGCCTTTGAACTTCATAAGTGTATTGTTGAATGCCTGAATGCTCTCGAGGTCGAGGTGATTGGTTGGGCTATCGAGCAACATCACGTTGGCATTTCGAATCATCATACGCGCAATCATGCAGCGCACTTTTTCGCCACCTGAAAGCACATTCGCTTTTTTATAAATCTCTTCTCCCGAGAAAAGCATTTTACCCAGAAATCCGCGGAGGTAAATTTCTGTAGTATCATTTGAAAACTGGGCCAGCCAGTCAGTAATGCTAAGGTCGTTTTCAAATAAATGGTCATAAACCAGTGGAAGATAAGCTTTTGAGATGGTTTGCCCCCAGCTGAAGCTTCCTTCATCGGGCTGTATATGCCCTTTAAGAATTTCAAACAAATTTGTCATTGACCGGCTGTCGCGCGAGAGAAACACCACCTTGTCGTCCCTGTGGAGGCTGAAGTTCAATTTGCTGAAAAGTACTTTTCCATCAACACTTTTTGCAAGATTTGAAACTTCAAGGATTTGATTTCCGGGTTCGCGATCAGGTGTGAAGATAATAGCAGGGTATTTTCGTGTTGATGGTTGAATTTCTTCAACATTCAACTTCTCGAGCATTTTTTTCCGGCTGGTCGTTTGTCGCGATTTGGAGGCATTTGCGCTGAAACGTGCAATAAACTCCTGTAGTTCTTTCCGGCGTTCATCAGCTTTTTTGCTTTGCTGCTGCTGCTGTCTTAGCGCAAGCTGGCTACTTTCATACCAGAAAGAATAGTTTCCGGCATACACCTGAATTTTATTAAAGTCAATATCAACGATATGGGTGCAAATAGCATCGAGAAAGTGTCTGTCGTGCGATACAACAAGGACAGTGCTTTCAAAATAAGCAAGGTAGTTTTCGAGCCAGTTGACTGTTTCAAGATCAAGATCGTTTGTCGGCTCGTCGAGCAGTAGGTTATCCGGTTTTCCGAAGAGCGCCTGCGCAAGCAGAACTTTCACTTTTTCCTTTGCGCTGAGCTGATTCATACGCAGGTGGTGAAACTCTTCGGTGATACCCAGACCGCTCAGCAGATTTGCCGCAGCACTTTCTGCATTCCAGCCATCCATATCGGCAAATTTTTCTTCCAGTTCGGAGGCACGATGACCGTCCTCTTCCGTAAATTCCTCTTTTGCGTAAATCGCATCTTTTTCCTGCATCACATTCCAGAGCGCTTCATGGCCCATCAACACCGTTTCGAGCACCTGAAAAGCATCAAAGGCAGTGTGATTTTGACGCAAAACCGAAAGCCGCTCACCCGAACCAAGGTTCACTTGTCCGTTAGTAGATTCGAGATCGCCTGCTAATATTTTAAGAAAAGTAGATTTTCCGGCTCCGTTGGCACCGATGATGCCGTATATATTGCCAGGGGTAAAGTTTAAGTTGACATCGCGGAAAAGCACCCTCTTCCCGAATTGGATTCCAAGGTTTGTAACTGTAATCATGTAAATATGTGAAAAATCGCTGCAAAGTTACGTCAAATAAGGCATTCTGTACATAACTCATCGCTCCTGCGTGTTGGATAAAGTTTTGACGAACACATTATTTCCTTCCCGGATCGAATAATCTCGGTCGCTTTGCGTACATTTGCATGACATCAAAATCGCCATGTCACACTTTGACTACCTGAATACTGATACAATTTGTGCACTTTCGACAGCTCCCGGAATGTCGGCAATCGCTGTTTTCAGACTCTCCGGAAAGGCTTCGGTTTCAATCGTTCAATCAATTTTCAAGGCAAAATCTACCGCTTTCAATGCCGGAAAATTCATCAGTCACAAAGCCTATTTCGGTGCTGTAATGGATGGAAACGAACTTCTGGATGAGGTTTTAACTACCATTTTCAAAGCACCCCACTCTTATACCGGCGAAGATCAGGTTGAGATAAGCTGTCATGGGTCGGTTTATGTGCAGCAGCGTTTATTTGCTTTGCTGCTTCAACACGGAGCACGACCAGCCACCGCCGGCGAATTTACCATGCGTGCCTTTGCCAATCAACGCTTTGATCTGACTCAGGCTGAAGCTGTTGCTGACCTTATTGCCTCCAACTCAAAAACAACGCACGATTTGGCAATCAAGCAGATGCGCGGTGGATTTTCTGAAAAAATCGCACTGCTCCGAGAAAGTCTGGTTGACTTTGCAGCACTTATTGAGCTGGAATTAGACTTTTCGGAAGAGGATGTGGAATTTGCCGACAGAAATCATTTTTTTGGGTTAATCTCCGAGCTCAAAGCAGAAATCAGCCGGTTAATCGAAAGTTTTCAGACAGGTAATGTGATCAAAACAGGCATCCCCGTCGCCATCATCGGTAAACCCAATGTGGGTAAATCAACATTGTTGAACGCTATCCTCAACGAAGAACGCGCTTTGGTGAGTGAAATTCCCGGAACGACGCGAGATGTTATCGAAGACACCATCGTTCTCGATGGCTATAACTTTCGGTTTATTGACACAGCGGGCCTGCGCGAAACCGATGATATGATTGAAAACATGGGTATTGAGCGTGCCATGGAAAAGGTGAAGCAGGCTGCCGTAATCCTGTATGTTTGCGATCTTTCGTCATGCAACGCAAGTTCAACAGAAGATATGCTCAGCGAATTCAGAGAATATATGCAAGATACCAGCAAGCACTTTATTCTTATCGCAAACAAGATTGACCAATTAGAGGAAATACCATCTCACTTCAGAGATATGGTTGAATTAGAAACCATTTTCATTTCGGCAAAAAGAAAAGAAAACATCCAATTGATCACTGATGCGCTTGTGAAAACCGTGAAAAATTTCACCATTCAGGCCAATACGATCGTGAGCAACGCAAGGCATCATCATGCGCTACAACAAACCCTTGAAGCACTAAATGAAGTTGAAAATAATCTTCGGACAGGATTGCCTACCGATCTGGTTGCCATTGACATACGCAGAGCGTTGCATTTTTTGGGTTCGATAACCGGCCAAATCTATACCGAAGAAATTCTCGGATCTATTTTCAGTAAGTTTTGCATTGGCAAATAACAATTGGTTTTTTCAAAAAGGTGACGGTTTGCTAAATGCCTGCTTGAATCCGTGATTCGTGGCAATGTGTTGTTTCAGCGTTGGTTCAACACTTTGAAATAGCTTGTTGCACTGCCGTTACTTACTTTGAGTAAATAAAAACCGTTCGTTTCCAGTTTTATTAACAATTGATTATCATTGGCTTTCGTTTGCCAAAGTTGTCTGCCTGAAGCATCAAACAATGTCAGAACATGTTCACCTTCTTCAGTCAATTTCACATTGACAGAACCATTTGCCGGATTCGGACCAACAACCAACTGTGGCGGGGCTGCGGTTTCGGCTGTTGATATCAAGCCTGAACGGTTAAATTTCCTCAGAAACTGCCAAATTACCTGGCTCGCGCTAAAGTCCATATTGGTGGTATTGATGTTAACGGGCGCACCCGGCCATGAATGTCCTCCGCCAATAATTTTGTAGTGTTCCACCCACACTCCGTTGTCGCCATTAAAGTATTGATACAGCTCAGCAGTGCAGCCATCATTGGTGTTGATGTCAGGTATGTTTGTGAATACAGCATTGGCTTCGGTGTTGTTAAAGTCAACCCAATGGCTAACGATATTTGGTACAGAAAGAAAAAAAGCATTTCCATTGTAGGGTACTGTTGCATCGGCAGTGCCATGAATGTGCATAACAGGGATCGGATGCGATGGCATACATGTCATAAAATTGGCTGTTGTCATAGTTCCTGTCACAGATGCTACGGCAGCAATTTTATTACTCAGACTACATGCCAGACCATAACTCATAAATCCGCCATTGCTCATTCCTGTTGAGTAAATTCGACTGGCATCAACATTATAATGATTTGATATTGTGTCAATTAATGCAGATAGAAAACCAATGTCATCCACGTTTGAAGTTCCGAATGTATTCCAGTGATTCACGCCGTTGTTGTCCGGCGTACCATTGGGATGCAATACCAAAAAACCTGCGGTGTCAGCTATTGGTCTGAAGTCGCCGTATTGTTCCTGCTCTACATTGTTCGACCCGTATCCATGCAAATTCAACAACAGCGGAACAGCATTTGAAGAAGCATAGTTTGCCGGAACGTAAAGCCGGTAGGTTCTGTTGATTCCACCGAAAACAAATGAACCCTGAACTGTATTTTGCGCATAACTAGTAGTCAACAGACTATTAATGAACAAAATAGACAAAAGTGAGTAAAGATATAAGCGAGTCATGGTATAAAAATATTTGCAAAAATAGGGAAATATCAACATGTGGGTTATTCTATGATTTTCACGGAAAAACTTCACGAATCACCTTCGTTCTGTACGCAAAAATTGAATGAAGTTTCTTTTTTACAAACAGAAAATGTGCAAAACGGCCTAAAAGACCAAAAGGCAATTGGTAGCTGACAATATCTGTCATTTCAATTCCTGAATCAACAAGTTTGAAATGGTGTTCATGATGCCATAGCTTATAAGGCCCAATCCGTTGCTCGTCCACAAAAAAAGTCATGTTGTTCACATGTGTTATTTCAGTAACCCATTTGACCGGAATTCCCATCAATGGACGCACACGATATGAAATTATCTGACCCGGATACATTTTGCCATTTCCACCTTCCAGGATATCAAATCCCATTGATTGTGGAGTGATTTGCTTCAGGTTGGCAGGCGAACTGAAAAAGTCCCACACCTTTTCCAGAGATGCGGAAATCACAACAGTAGTTTTGAGTTGATACATTCTTAACTTTTAACCATAAACGGGTGAATGTCAAAAATGTTTATGTTTTCAATGATGAAAGAAGAAACATCAATGTTTTTCGCGAAAAAAAAATACAAAAGCAGCTGTTAAGCATATCAGTTCAAAGGCTTTTGCTATTTTTACAGTTTGTATGAAAACACCTTGAATTTATGATGAAAAGTAAACCGCGTCTAAGCTTTTGGCAAATCTGGAACATGAGCTTTGGATTTTTGGGAATTCAGTTTGGTTTTGCATTGCAGAACGGCAATGCCTCAAGAATTTTGATGACTTTTGGCGCCGATGTGCATCACCTGAGTTGGTTTTGGCTGGTTGCACCCATCACCGGCATGATCATTCAGCCCATTATCGGCTATATGAGCGACAGAACTTGGAACCGACTCGGCCGAAGAAGACCCTATTTTCTTGTAGGTGCAATTCTCACCAGCATTGCTTTGGTGCTCATGCCCAATGCACCACATCTGGCCGGCTATATCGCACCGATGTTTATTGGTGGAGGTCTGTTGATGATTATGGACGCATCCATTAATATTTCGATGGAGCCTTTCAGGGCTTTGGTAGCTGACAAGCTTCCTGAAGAACAGCATACACTTGGGTTTTCTGTTCAAACACTTTTGATTGGTATTGGAGCTGTTGTTGGCTCATGGTTGCCTTATATGCTGGGAAACTGGTTTGGTTTTTCTAAAGATGCAGGTTCACAGGGTCTTGTACCTGATAACGTGGCTTATTCCTTTTATTTTGGAGCTTTTGTATTGGTTTCCACTATTTTATGGACAATTTTCACCACAAATGAATACCCGCCCGAGGAACTTGGTGCTGCCGACGAAGCAACAGAAAAAACCGGTAAGCTTACGATTCCTCCAATCATGATCAAGCTCTTGCTGGTTCAGTTTTTCTCGTGGTTTGCGCTCTTTTCAATGTGGGTATATACCACTCCGGCAGTTGCTTTAAAGATATGGGGCACAGCCGATCCGCATTCTGCCGCATTTCAGGAAGCCGGTGATTGGGTTGGGATTTTATTTGGAATCTACAACGGGATTTCTGCCGTTATTGCCTTAGCCCTTCCGTTTGTTGCCCGCCGTTTCTCAAAAAAAGTGACACATGCTATGGCACTCGCTCTTGGAGGGCTATCTTTACTGTCTTTCCTGGTTATTGAAAACAGCAGCCTATTGATATTGCCAATGATAGGCATCGGCATCGCATGGGGGAGCATACTTGCCATGCCTTATGCCATGCTTGCCAGTTCAATACCGGCCAACAAGATGGGTGTTTTTATGGGTTTGTTTAATATGTCAATCACCATTCCACAGATTGTAAGCGGTGTATTCAGTGGATTAATTCTGCAATACCTTTTCAACGACAATCCTTTGCTTTGCCTTGTAATGGCAGGCATTTCAATGCTGCTTGCAGCAGTTAGTGCATTGTTTATCAAAGAAAAGGTTGTTGATGAGGCAGCGCTTTAAGAGAATAGACAGAACTTTAAGACAAGCTTGCTAATGACCTGAGCTTCCAGCTGTGAGGCAATTTCTTATCTTTTCGCAAACAACGGCATCACTTCCTGAGCAATAACCGGCTTGTTTGCAAACAAGTTTCATGTCTTTGTCAAACAGCATCGTAAAAGGAGTTTTGACACCCATTTCACGTGCCAAGGCACCGTTAGTATCAAAATATAGCTCAACTTCAAGGTCCTCGCTCCTGATCCAGGGAATGACAGCTGGCATTTTGCCCGGCTCGTTGCTGCAAATAGTGACTATTTTCACTTTTTCTACGCCGATTGTATCGCCAACTGCTTCAACAATTCCCTGAAGGTTTTTACAACTTTGCTGATCGCTTAAGCTCCAGAATACCAACAACATCGGTTTTTGATTTGCCCGTATTTCTGATGATTTGACGACTCTTCCGTTTACATCTTTAAGGTTAACTGCAGGCAATGATTGGGCCGGCAACTGCCCGGCAAGCATTAAAAAGATAAAAATTAAAGCAACAATCCGGCCGGAGGCAATGACATGTGTTTTTCTCATGGCTGTTTTAAATGAATGGTTTGGTTCATGCAAATTTAATCCAAAACCATCCAAAAATCAAGCGAAAAAAACATGTTAAATTGTGATTTAGGTCAATTTTCAAGAAATGACAAGCTCAGCGCTTTTCATTAATTTTTTGAACCAGATCATCTATTTTCATTGATTCTCCTTTAAAAAGAATGTGCGCCTGACTGTAAAAGATGTTTCGTTGACGCAGGTGCTCCCTGACGAAATCAAGCATTTCTTCATCAGCTTTACTTGCAAGAAGCGGACGTTTTCTTTTCGAGGTTTTCAACCTTTCCACGATGCTTTTAACATGCATCTGAAGGTAAATGGTGAGCCCGTTTTCGTTCATCCATTTCATGTTGTCGTAGAAACATGGAGTTCCGCCGCCGGTTGATATGATGGCGTGATCAAACTGCAATGTGTCTTTAAGCAGTTGGCTTTCTAATTTTCTGAACAAACTTTCGTCGTAGCGCTCAAAAAAAGAAGAAATCTCAATTTTGAACTGGGCTTCAAACAGCTGATCAAGGTCATAATAAGGTATGTCAAGCAAGGAGGACAATCTTTTGGCAGTGGTGGTTTTGCCGGCGCCCATGTATCCTACCAAATATATCCTCATTGCTTTAAACGATTATTTTCTGGCGACAGCCCTTTTGGCAGCAGCAACAATATCAGAAGTGTCGAGTCCATACACAGCCATCAGTTCCTCGGGTGTACCGCTTTGTCCAAAAACATCTTTTACAGCAACCATTTCAACAGGAAGAGGCAAGTTTCTGGAAAGTACCTGTGCAATGCTGTCGCCAAGTCCCCCATTCATTTGGTGTTCTTCGGCGGTTACAACACATTTTGTTTTTGAGGCAGACAACATAACAGCCTCAACATCCAATGGTTTGATGGTGTGGATATTGATCAGCTCAGCACTTATTCCTTCCTCGCGCAGCTGATTAACAGCTTCGTATGCTTTCCAAACCATATGGCCGGCGGCGAAAATACTAACGTCAGTACCTTCGCACAAGACATCAGCTTTACCGATAATGAAAGGACGATCTTCAGTGGTAAAATTCGGTACTTTTGGCCGTCCAAATCGCAGATAAACAGGCCCTTCATGATCGGCTATTGCAATGGTAGCCGCTTTTGTCTGGTTGTAGTCGCAGGGAACGATCACCGTCATGCCGGGCAGCATTTTCATCAGACCTATGTCTTCAAGAATCTGGTGGGTAGCACCGTCTTCTCCCAATGTAAGTCCGGCATGTGATGCACAGATTTTCACATTCTTTTCGGAGTAGGCCACCGCTTGTCTTATTTGATCGTAAACCCTTCCTGTTGAGAAATTTGCGAATGTCCCTGTGTAAGGAATATAACCACCGATTGTCAAGCCTGCGGCCATTCCAATCATATGAGCTTCAGAAATTCCCATTTGGAAAAAACGTTCGGGAAACTCCTTAACAAAAGCATCCATTTTGAGTGATCCGATCAAATCGGCACAGAGGGCAACAACTTTTTCGTTCTTCTTCCCCACTTCGAGAAGTCCGGCACCAAATCCGGAGCGTGTATCCTGATAATTTATTACTTTGAGTTCCATAAAATTGCTTGTTAATAGTCACCAAGTGTTTCGTCTAACTGTGCAAGCGCTGCATCTTTTTGCTCATCATTTGGAGCCGAACCGTGCCATTTATGCGTACCCATCATAAAATCAACGCCCATTCCCATTTCAGTTTTCATCAGCAACATGATTGGAGCTCCCTTGCCGGTGTATTGACGGGCAATTTCGAGTGTTTCGATTGTTTCTTCCATGTTATTACCATCAAAAACGATAACCGACCAACCAAAAGCCTCGTATTTTGCTTTAAGATCGCCCAACGACATCACCTGATCAACCGGTCCGTCAATTTGCTGTCCGTTGTAGTCAATAATCCCAATCAGGTTATCAAGGCCTCTCGCACCTGCGTGCAAGGCAGCTTCCCATATCTGACCTTCCTGTTGCTCACCGTCACCCATCAGCACATACACCAAATGATTGTCTTTGTTGAGTTTTTTGGCCCAGGCTGCGCCGATGGCAACCGACAACCCCTGGCCCAATGATCCGCTTGCAATCCTGATTCCCGGAAGGCCTTCCATCGTTGCCGGATGACCTTGCAACCTGCTGTGAAGTTTCCTGAAAGTGGCTAACTCTGCAACCGGAAAAAAACCTCTTCGTGCCAAAACACTGTATAACAATGGACTGATGTGTCCGTTGCTTAAAAAGAAAACATCTTCGCCTGTTCCATCCATTGAAAATTGCTCAGGCTTGATACGCATCTGGTTGAAATACAATGCTACCAATAGATCTGTGCAGCCCAAGGAGCCACCCGGATGGCCGGATTGACATCCATGAACCATTCTAACAATGTCGCGTCTGACCTGCGAAGCAATGTTTTTTAAGTCGTTAATATCTGTCATTGAAAATAAAATTTGTCATTACACACAATTCACCTAAGCGTAAATCAGCGGCAAAAATAGGCAATCCATCTTGAACCACCGCATAAAGCTTCAAAAGTTAAGGTAGGATCAGGGGGTTAAAAAAAGGAATGCCCTTGAGGGAATTGCGGATCGTAAAAAACAACAAAAACGACCGACACCTCAAGGGCATTTAGTTCGAACTTATAAAACAACCAACCAATTGAGGATGCAAAAATAGACCCAATATTGGTAAAAGTACGTAGTGAATAAGTTTTCGGTTCAATGAAAAAAGTAAATGGAAAAGCGTCACTTTTTCAACCAATTGAGCACAATCGTGCTGCCTTTGCAGATCGCGATTTGTGAATAATTGAATTGCAAATAAGTAATTGATAATCTACAATTTACACAATAAAATTTTGCAATGCAGCGTATTTATAGATAAAAGCATCCAACAAAGAAATCAACTACCTCCTAAAATCTGACTTATGAAAAAGGAATGCCCCTGGAATTTCTGTGATCGTAAAAAACAACAAAAACGACCGACAATCCAGGGGCATTAAGTTCGAACTTATAAAACAACCAACCAATTGAGATGCAAAAATACGACCTCAACTGTGATAAATATCACAACAAACAAGTTAAAGGCAAAGTTGAATGAGAGAATGGAAATGACAGCTTCAAGAGGGATTTTTTACTAAAAAATTGATGGAAAAAATAACAAAAATGCGTCGCCAAACGTAAACTGGTTGTGGCAAAAAAATGGATCGCTTTTCTTTATCGCCTGACAGCTTCGCTAATGGTTCATATCAGTTATTTACATTGGTAAACTCCCGAACATTTTTCCGTGTACAAGCTGCTCTCAGGCTTAAAAGCAATGGCGATAAGGACTGTCGAAAATAAAAGGGAAATAAAACAGCAGCTTACTAAAAGAGGAATGCCCTTGGGGAGTAGATAGAATTGATAAAACAACAAATCAATTCAACCCCAAGGGCATTAAGTTCGAACTTATAAAACAACCAACCAATTAGGATTGCAAAAATAAGTCAGTGACCCACACAAGAAAGTGTCATTAAGTTAAAGGTATGTTTTAATAAGTTATCGGCAATATTATTCAAGGTTTCGGACTGCCCTATTCAGGAATGCATTGAAGTCGCGCATAGCTTTAAAAGTATCCATCACAAAATCAACAATTTCCGATTTTGTTTGGTTTTCCGGTTCGAAAGACCGGCTGACAACATAATGTTTGTATTTGAGCAGGTTTCCGTCGGCAAAATCTGCCGGGAATCCTTTTGGAACATTTACGAGCTGCTCATTCATAAGTTCACCAAACATATTTTGAAAAAACGGATTGAAAATAATTGCTTTAAAGTCGGCTGCATGATAATAAATCTCGCGGCGGATAGCGTTCAGCACATCGGGCTGAGGGGCATAAATACCACCTCCAACAAAAGATTGCCCGGGTTCGAAGTGCATATAATATCCGGCATTGGGAGCGTTTTTTCCACCCGGAACAATGAATGCACCCATATTGGTTTTGTAAGGATCTTTGTTTTTGGAAAAACGAACATCCCTGTTGATGCGAAAGACACACTTTTTCGGATCTTGTGGTCCGATAAGCGGATCAACGTTTGCAAGCTCACTAATCACCTCAGCAGCAATATCCACAAGATCGGTTTTGGCTGCTTCGTATGCTGCGCGTTGGGCATCGAACCAGCTTTTATTGTTGTTTGCCGACAGCTCATTTAAGAAATCTATAATCCTTTTGCTCATAACCATTTGTTTGAAAGCAAAAATAGGCTAAATTCGTTGCTGCATTTCAATACATATGAAAAAGATTTTACCAGTAATTTTGTTTTTCGTTTTGTTTCTAACTGAAAATGAAACGTTTGCCTTTGAAGGATTTAGTACTGTAGGTTCGCGGGCAGCCGGAATGGGAGGAGCATCAGTCACATTAACTGATTTTTGGTCAATCCATAATAACCCGGCAGGATTGGCAAACCTGAACAGAATGGCGGCAGGATTAGCCTATCAAAACAGGTTTCAGATGAAAGAGCTTGGGTTAAAAAGCGCCGGTGTTGCAATACCAATGAACTTCGGGGTGATTGCTGCAAGTTTTAACCAGTATGGCTATAAGCATTATTACGAAAACAAGTTAGGCTTGCTCTATTCCAGATCGTTCGGGCCTTCGCTCAGAATGGGTTTGCAGTTAGATTACCTTTCAAGTCGTTTCAGCGAAGGTTATCCGGGCAGCGACCATTTGACCTTTGAGTTTGGTGTGCAATATGATTTGACCAGCAAACTTAGTATTGGCACCATGATTTTTAATCCAATCAGTGTAAAAAGGTCGGAATTGACCAACGAGCGCGTTCCGGTCGTTTTCCGTTTCGGGCTCAGCTATCAAATCACCGAAACACTGCTTATGGTTGGAGAGTTTGATAAAAATTCGGATTTAGAACCAGATGCCCACTTCGGATTGGAATACAGACTTAATGATAAGTTTTATGCAAGAACAGGTGTGGCGGTCAATCCAGGACTTCTGTCGTTTGGAGCCGGATGGAATGTAGGTGCTTTCACCCTTGATTTGGCAGGATCACTCGAGCAGGTGTTAGGAAGTCGCGTACAAGCCAGCGTTGTTTACCACTTTGGAAAAGACAGAAAATGAGAAGATTACCCATTCTCAGCTTTTTGCTGGTATTGTTTTTATCAGCAGGTTTTTCTGATGTATCGGCGCAAGAAGCCGATACAACAAACCACACGCTGACCGATAAAATCACAGCACAAATGGAAGTCATTGCCGAGTCGCTCGATGCCAACCTTGATTTTTCTGACCTTATTGACTCCTATTACTATTATGCAGAAAACAAAATCAACATCAACAGTAAGCAGGTAGCCGAGCTCAGAAACCTTTACCTGATCAGCGATTTCCAGCTCGAAAAGCTATTGGCTTATCAGAAGAAGTTCGGAGCCTTTCTGAGTGTATATGAATTGACGCTTGTGGAAGGTTTTGATGAAAGCACATTGGAAATCATACTGCCGGTTGTTGATGTAGCCGAATCAGATGCGCGACAAAAAATCAGCCCGGCGCAGGTGGCAAAATATGGCCGACACCAATTGATTATGCGCATGGAACGCAATCTTAATGAGCAAGACGGCTATGCACCCATTGACGACAGCACGCTTTATGCAAAACCAAATGCCCGCTATCTTGGAGGCAAAGAGAAAATTTATACCAAATACACCTTTAATTATAGAAACCGTGTGCGTGCCGGTATTACGATGGACAAAGACGCCGGAGAGGTTTTTTTCAAGGACAATATCAATGATTCGTTGCAAAGACTTTTAGGGAATAAGCTTAAAAATGGTTTTGATTTTTATTCGGCACATGCATTCGTCAGTGACTTTGGAATACTGAAATCCCTGGCTTTGGGAGATTACCACCTTGCTTTCGGGCAGGGATTGACAATGTGGTCGGGACTTTCCTACGGAAAAAGCACAACACCCACGCAGGTGATGCGCTATGGAGGCGGAGTGAAACCAAACACCTCGGTTAATGAAAGTTTTTTTCTGCGTGGAGCAGCCGCCACTTTCGGATGGAAATCGCTGGAGCTTTCTGTTTTTTATTCCAAAAAGAAAATAGATGCAAACCTGGTTACAACAGATTCAACTTCGGCAGAGACATTTATTGTTACAAGCTTGCAGGAAAGCGGTTTACACCGAACCGTAAACGAGTTATCCGACAAGGGAATTATTGCGCAGGAACTCATCGGCGGACGATTGGCGTATAGGCAAAAGAAGTTTGAGCTGGGATATACGATGCACCAAACCAATCTGGAGACGAGTCTGTTGCCACGAATTGAGCCCTATTCAATGTTTAGGTTTCAGTCGGATCATCTAATGAATCAAGGTTTAGACTGGCGCTGGGTGATGCCACACATCATCATTTTTGGTGAACTGGCCCGAAGTGATAACGGCGGAATGGCCGGAATCGGAGGAGTGACGACCCAACTTGCCGGTTTTGTTACAATGACTTTGGCATACCGTCATTTTGAGAAAGAATATCAAAACCTCTTCAGCAATGCATTTTCTGAGAGCAACAGCACCAACAACGAAAAAGGAATTTATGCCGGTATAACCGCAGGACTTGCCCCCGGATTGAAAATTTCGGCTTTCGCTGATCAATTTAAATTCGACTGGTTGCGTTTTTCAACTGATGCACCAAGCGTAGGCTACGACTATTTTGTTCAGGCCGACTACAGGATCAACAGAAACGCTGATATGTACCTTCGTTTTCGCACCAAGCAAAAAATGACCAATGACAACAATCCCTGGAACGCTATTGATTTTATTGTTCCGGAAACGAAAAACACCTTTAGGTTTCATATCAATTACCGTGTGAGTCCATCATTCACAATGAAAAACAGGGCTGAATTGATTCATTATAAACGCTACCAAAACCCATCCGAGATGGGTTATATTGTTTACCAGGATATTATCTACCGACCTGAATCAAAGCCATATGAGTTCAGTTTCCGTTATGCCATTTTCGATGCCGACAGCTACGATGCCAGACTTTATGCCTACGAAAGCGATGTGCTTTATGCCTTTTCAATTCCGGCATTTTCCGAAAAAGGCAGCAGGGTTTATCTAGTTGCCAAATGGAAAGTCATAAAAAACGTTGACCTTCAGGCAAAGATTGCCCACACCTGGTACAGCACAAAACGGGAAATCAGCAGTGGTTTGGAGCATATTGACGGCGATTCAAAAACAGATATGAAGCTTCAATTGCGCTGGAAATTTTAAAGATCAGAACCATTAATATGCAAAAAATGATACTGCAATATTTCATTTTGATGCTTGGCAGCATCAGTGTTTCGTGCAGCAAAGACAATCCGGAACTCCCGCTTGAAAAAGCTGTTTACCGTAATTTTCAAAGTATTGCCGCATTCGAAAAAACGTGGGATTCGCTTTCGGTGATTGCAGATAGCGTTGTTAGAAAAAATCAGATGGGTGAATTGTGGGACTCTTTAAAAATAAATAATCAGCTACCTTTCGCGATTCACGACACTGTTGTTTTCATGTATAAAGGAAAATCGGAGCCATACTGGGCAGGCGACTTCAACGGCTGGGGTTCAGAAACAACAGGCTGGAAGGGAAAAAGAATCGGAAATTCGGATTTCTGGTGGCTGAAAAAACAATTTCCACCTGATGCGAGGCTTGATTACAAAGTGGTTGTCGGAAACAGCTGGATACTCGACCCATCCAATCCACAAATTCAGTACAGTGGGTGGGGTCCCAACTCACAACTTACAATGCCGGAATGGATTTTCCCTGCCGAAACAGAGCTCCATCAAGGAGTTATCAGTGGCAGCTTGAGCGAAATACAACAAATACAAAGCAACAGCACCAATCTTGGATACAAGGTTAACTACAGGGTTTATTTGCCCTACAATTACGCATCAACTGACAGAATGCCTGTAATTTACGTTACAGACGGGCACGAATATGCCGATGCAAAGCTTGGTGCAATGACTGTGATACTCGACAACCTCATTTACGAAGGCATTATTGGCCCTGTTATTGCAGTTTTTGTTGACCCACGCAATCCTGCCAACGGCGAAAACAGAAGAATGGATGAATACAGGGCAAACATTCGCTTTGTTAACTTTCTGGCTGATGAACTGGTAAACAAAATTGACGAAAACTACAAAACACTACAGTCATCTCATGAAAGAGCCATACTCGGAACTTCGTTAGGCGGGTGGAATGCGGCTTACACAGGTTTTCACCGGTCAGAAAAGTTCGGCTTGATCGGCATCCACTCCCCTGCTTTCGACGATGCGATTCTAAACAGTTTTGAAAACTCAGAAAAACTTGATTTGAAGCTGTTTATGAGCACCGGAACCATCTACGACACGCAGTTAAAGGCAACCGCCATGCGCGATATCCTGCAAGCCAAAGGCTATGATTTGAATTATATCGAAGTAAACCAGGGTCACTCATGGGGAAACTGGCGCGGACTAACTGATGCCGCATTGATCTGTTTTTTTAGCCGAAATCCGTAAAAAAAACAATCAGTCTTGTTTAAACAGAAGATGAAACCATACAGTAACAGAAACACATTTCATTTGATTTTTGTATTTGCAGGATCATTGTTTCTTCTGTTTGTTTTTGCGCCCATGGCCGGGCTCATGTTTTCGACTCCGGCATCGAAGCTTTTTCAGACCATACAAGACGTACAGGTTAGTAACAGCATAGGGCTAACATTGGGAATATCGGCAATTGCCACTGTTTTTTCTTCAATATTTGTTGTACCTTTTGCGTGGTATATGGTCAGGCTGGGAGGCAGGTTTAAACACATCATTTCGGGATTAATTGATTTGCCGATGATGATTCCACATGCAGCAGCCGGTATTGCGTTGTTGGGAATTGTGAACCGCGAGAGTGCACTTGGGCGTATTGCCACAGAAGTTGGTATTGACTTTGTTGACAGACCCCTGGGAATTGCTGTTGCGATGGCATTTGTGAGTGTTCCATATTTGTATAATGCAGCATATCAGTCCTTTTCGGCCATTCCGCGACGGATTGAGTTGGCTGCAGCCAATCTGGGAGCAACTCCGGTCACTGTTTTTCGAAAGATAAGTCTTCCTATAGCCAAAAGAGGACTGCTGAATGGGTTTGTGATGATGTTTGCACGCGGAATCAGTGAGTTTGGAGCAGTGATTATTATTGCATACCACCCATTTACAACGCCGGTATTGATTTTCGACCGTTTTAACGCTTTTGGGCTTAAGGAGGCGCAGGCCGTATCGGCCTTGTTCGTGATCATCAGTTTGGCTGTTTTTGTACTCATCCGGTATTTATCAAAACCCTTGCAAGATGATCGAAATTAATGCCCTTGAGAAAAGATTTGATCATTTCTCGTTAGGTCCGATAAGCATGACTATTGAGGAAGGCCGGCATGTTGTTCTGCTTGGAACCAGTGGTTCGGGCAAATCACTTTTGCTCGAGATGCTGGCTGGTTTTGTTCGTCAGGATCAGGGATCTGTGCTTGTCAATGGCAGATCAATAGATGGTTTGGCAGCGCATCAACGTCCGTTAGCATTCGTTTTTCAGAAACCAGCCTTGTTTCCGCATCTTTCGGTGTACGACAACATCGCCTTCCCCCTTCAACTGCGCAAGCATAGCAAGCCCGTCATCAGGCAAAAGGTTGAAGAACTGGCCGAAAGGTTTAAGCTTGAAAACCTTCTCAACGCAAAACCGGCACGTTTGTCGGGAGGTGAGGCGCAGCGGGTTTCGCTTGCAAGAGCACTCACAACAGAACCAAAATTAATGCTCCTCGACGAACCGTTGTCATCGCTCGATGTGCCCTTGCGCAACGAGTTAAGGCATTATCTTTCCGAACTTAACAATCAGGGAATGACAATGTTGCATGTGACACACGATTTTGAGGAAGCGATCAGATTTGCAGATCGTGCAGCTGTTTTGCTCGATGGCAAACTGATTCAGAACGATACGCCCGAAATGCTAATCAAACAACCTCGCCATACCTATGTGGCACAACTGACAGGAAACCGAAACTTTTTCAAAGCAATCCTGGGCGGCTCAAAGGCTGATGAAATTAGAAAAGCACGGGTCGAAAACATTGATTTTAACCTGTACTCAGGCTCTGATGCCGGAGAAGGAATTGTGGTCATAGATGCTGAAAGCATTATTTTGCACAAGGAGGCAGCGGCAAGCAGTGCCCAAAATTGTTTCAAAGGTACAATCGCCAGTATTACACCATTAGGACGGGGAGCAGAAATAGAAATAAACACAGGCATAACGCTTGTTGCGCACATCACAAAGGCATCGCTGACGGCAATGAATCTTGAGCCGGGACAGAATGTTTTTGTGAGTTTTAAAGCTTCGGCCATCAGATTTCTTGAGCTGTAGAACCTGATTTTGATTATTTTTGAAGCCTAATTCAATAACTAAAACATACCATGTACATACCACTCTTAAAAAGTCATTCAGGGCTGCGTTGGTTGCTCCTCGCCAGCTTCGTCCTAACTTTGGTTTACCTGTTCAGAATGTCAGATGCAGCGGGCAACCAAAAAAAAATCAAGTTTCTTGCGCTTACAACCTTAATAATCAGTCATATTCAGATTTTGTTAGGATTGACACTTTATTTCATAAGTCCTAAAGTCGTTTTTGTGGCCGGCGCTATGAAAGATAGTGTGCAACGTTTTTTTCTTGTCGAGCATATCAGCCTGATGCTGATCGCTGTGATATTGATCACTATTGGTTATGCCCGCTGGAAGCGCACAAACCGTCTGGAGGCAAACAGAAAACTTTTCTGGTATTATTTCATTTCGTTTTTATTGATACTTTTGTCTATCCCTTGGCCTTTCAGAATTGCAGGTTCATCGTGGTTTTAACTGGATAATCAAGAACAAATTCCAAGGATATGGAACATCAATCAACATTCTACAAAAACATTCTTTTGTTTATTGCCATTGGCATTTGGGTAATTGTATTTCAAAATGCCGGCCTGATACCGCAATTCAGGGCTCAGAAGATTCAGTCGGATCAGCCAATCAGTGTTAAAGGTTTGGTAGAAGTAGAGAATACCGTGTTTATCAAAGGAAAAGTTGATGCAAATATCGAAAGCATCAATGGCCATAGCAAATTCTACAAAGATCCGCGTACAGGCGAATACTATGTAATTCCGGTGACTGACCCCTATGAATAGAGCTGGATTTTCAGCACTCTTTTTCATTGTTCTGTCGGTTATAAACCTTTTCTGGAATACGATCTCCTACGCAACACAGGTTTCTGACAGTTTGACAAAAGTATTGTCCGGCCTTGAAGATAACGAGCACAAAATCAGCGTACTCAATGATCTTGCTCTTGAATTTCGGGATACCGATCCTGATAAAGCTTTGTTTTACAGCCGACAGGCATTGTCCATTGCTACCAGGTTGCAATCCATAACATCCTGTGCTGTGACCAATAAGGTGATGGGCGAGATCTTTGAATACAAGCACAATTATCAGCCCTCGATCAACTACTATCTGATTAGCATTAAGCATTATAAGTCGCTCGACGACAAAAATGAGCTTGCCAGAATTTATAATAAGCTGGGTCATATCTACATCACAAATCAATACGACTATGATCAGGGGATGGCATATATTCAAACAGCTTTTGAGTATGCAGAACAAGCCGGCAACAGGAAAGAGCTGGCGGCATCGCTCAACTCGCTTGGAGGAATTTGTTATTACAGGAATGAACTTGACAAAGCTTTTGATTATTTCAAAGATGCCCTAAAGATACGCGAAGTGATTGGAGATCAGAGTGGTATTGCGGCATCGCTCAACAACGTGGGCGAAATCCACAGGTTGAAAGGAGATTTTAGCAAAGCACTCGATTATTACCAGCAAGCCATAGGCATAAACCAGGAGATACATCACGATAAGTACTTATCAATCAACTACCTAAATCTTGGATTGATTTATGCTTCGCGGAAAAACAATGAGAAAGCACTTGATTACTTTCATAAAAGCATTGAGCTGAACAAAAAACAAAACGACACAGCCTCGATGATAAAAGGAATGGTTGAAATGGGTAACTTCTTCAATAAAAACGAACAATTTGATGAGGCCTTGAAGGTTTTTCCTGAGGTACTCGAACTGTCAGAAAAGTTCAATGAGTTGAATGGTCAGCGTGATGCACACCTTGGTATGAGCATTGCCTTCGATGGAAAAGGGAACATCCGCCGGGCTTTTGATGCTTACAAACAATACACCAATCTCCATGATTCACTTTTTCTGAAAGCAAAAGCAGACCAGATGGACGAGATGCACTCTCGTTTCGCAGTCAATTTGAAAGAAAAGGAAATAGCATTGAAAGACAATGAGATAGCTTTGCTTCAGCAAGAAAAAAACCTTTCTCAAACCCGGCAGCTTTTGCTGGCCTTGTCATTACTGGTGGGGATCATGGTGATGGTGCTCGTTTACACCAATCAGCAGGCAAAACACCGAAAAAACAAGCTGATGATGGAGCAAGAGGCCGCACTCAGCAAGGCGCGTCAGGATTTGATGGAGATCGAGTTGCGTAACAAATCAAACGACCTGACAAATGTTGCGCTTCATCTCATCGAAAAAAATAAGTTTCTGCATGAGCTAAAACAAGAGCTCAGAAGCCTGAAAGATGTGCCGCTTGCTCAGCGCGAAGAGCGCATCAAAGAGCTCACCATCAATGTGCAGCAAAATATCAACCTACAAAAAGACCTTCAGGAGTTCCAGTCACATATTGATGAGGTAAATACCAGTTTTTATCGAAAACTCAAAGCCAGATTCCCAACACTGACAAAAAATGAAGAGCATCTCTGCGCCATGTTGCGCCTCGATCTTTCTTCCAAAGAAATTGCATCGCTCAACAATATCACCATCCGCGCTGTGGAGATGGGGCGCTACAGGCTCAGAAAGAAGTTTGAACTGCCGTCGCACATCTCGATCTCAGACTTTCTTAGAGAGCTCTAACAAAAAAAACAGGCCGCTTGGCCTGTCTTTTATGAAATCTTTGCTTTGGCAAATTATTCAATGTTGGTATAAACAGCCTGAACGTCGTCGTCGTCTTCAATTTTATCAAGCATCTTATCAATATCCACTTTCTGCTCATCCGTGAAGTGAACCGGGCTGTTTGGAAAACGTTGCAGACCTGATTTAACGATTTCGAGGCCTTGCGCTTCGATGGCATGATGCAGTTGACCGAAATTTGTGAAGTCGGCATAAAGATAGAGTGTTTCCTCAACCAGTTCAATTTCTTCGAGGCCGGCATCAATGAGTTCAAGTTCAAGCTCTTCGACATCAACACCAGGTTTTGCCTTGCATTCAAACACTGCTTTGCGTGAAAACATAAACTCGAAGGAGCCGATTGGCACAAACGCTCCGCCGGCTTTGTTGAAATAGGACTTTACATTGGCAACAGTTCGGGTTGTATTGTCGGTTGCACACTCCACATATACCAGCACACCATGCGGACCTTTGCCTTCATACACGATTTCAACCATCGTTTCGGCATCCTTTCCGGCGGCACGTTTGATGGCATTGTCAATGTTTTCTTTTGGCATGTTTTCGGCCTTGGCATTGAGGATGGCATTGCGCAGGCGTGGGTTCATATCAGGATCGGAGCCGCCTTCTTTGGCTGCAATAGTTATAAGTTTACCAAGTTTTGGAAACACCTTCGACATTTTGTCCCAGCGTTTTTCTTTGGCTGCACGGCGGTATTCAAATGCTCTGCCCATAAAAATTTAATTAATAGTATGTTACGCTTATTTAAGCGGCAAATTTAACAAAAAAGGCTGTGATTAACGCCATTATCCATGAAAAACAAATGGATTAATCATTTAAGACCTGCTTTTATTTTTTCTGTTTACCAAAAAAACCTGCGAAAAACGCATCTTTGCAAGCTGAAACATAATCAGCTTCACAATGGAAATAATCAGTACTATACTCTTGGTTGTCATCACTATAGCAGTTGTTTATCTGATCATTAAGGTCATGGCACTTTCTTCGAAGCCGGATAGCAACACCGACTTTAGCCTTCATTTTGAACAAATTGAAAAAGCACAGCAGCGCCTTGAGGCTACATTCAGAGAGGATGCCCGTGCTAACCGCGAAGAGCTTGCAGGCAATCTTGCCAAGTTTCAACAGACTTTTCTGGATACCCTTCGGGAGATCAGCAACATACAGCGTGAAGACCTGAAAAATATGCAAGACCAAAACCGTTTGATCCTTACCGATTTGAATCGGACATTGGAAGAAAAGATGAATCTGATGACCGAAAAAACTGAGAAAAGTAATAAGGAAAACAGAGACGAATTGCGCCAAAACCTTCAGCTTATCAACGACCAGATAAAAAACCGGCTCGAAGAAAATGCAGCTGCACAAAAAACGCAACACGAACAAAACGTGCAACAGCTCAACCTTATTCAAACCCGGCTTGATGAAAAACTTAGTGCGCTTGCTGATCAGTTTCAGCGCAACGCCGCCGAAATGCGCGAAGGTATGCAGCGCTCGCTGGGCGAAATGCAAACCTCTTTCACAAATAACGTAAAGGATTTCAACGACTTACAAAAACAAAAGTTTACCGACCTCGAAAACAAACAGCAGGAACTTTTGCGCTCAACAGAAGCCAAACTCGAACAAATGCGCGAAACAGTTGACGAAAAGCTTCAAAAAACACTTGAAACGCGTCTCGGACAATCCTTTGAGCTTGTGAGCAAACAGCTTGAAAGCGTGCAAAAAGGCCTGGGCGAAATGCAAACGCTTGCCAGCGATGTTGGAGGACTCAAGCGCGTGTTATCAAATGTAAAAACACGTGGTGTGATGGGCGAAATTCAACTAGGCAATATTCTGGAACAGATATTGGCCCCCGGCCAATACGACACCAATGTCAAGACAAAACGAACAAGTGCAGATTTGGTTGAATTTGCCATAAAGCTGCCCGGCCGTGATGACAACAATCAGCAGGTTTATCTGCCGATTGATGCCAAGTTTCCACAAGAAGCCTATCACCATTTACAAACCGCATACGACGAAGCCAACGCTGCCAAAGCCGATGATGCCAACAGAGCTCTGGTGGTCAGCATTCGCAAGTTTGCACGCGACATACGCGACAAATACCTCGACCCGCCCTACACCACCGACTTTGCCATCATGTTTTTGCCCATTGAAGGATTGTATGCCGAAGTGGTGCGCAATACCGATCTGGTGGAGCAGCTTCAGCGTGAGTTTAAAGTCATCATCACCGGCCCCACTACCCTGGCCGCCATTCTCAACAGCCTTCAAATGGGATTCCGTACATTGGCCATTCAACAGCGAAGCAGCGAAGTCTGGCAAATTCTGGGAGCTGTAAAAACCGAATTCAACAAATTCGGTGGTATATTAGAAAAAGCCAGAAAAAAAATTGATGAGGCCGGAAATGATATTGACAACCTTGTTGGAACCCGTACACGAGCCATCGAGCGCAAACTCAGGCAGGTGCAGGAACTTCCGGCCACCGAGACAAACCTCCTGCTCGAAGGAGATATTTTAGAAGATGAAGAGTAAATCCAGACAATCGAATGTGAAATTTATCAGTCAACTGACTGATTCTTCAGAATACCATTCATCCAATCACATCATAATCAGGTGATTATTAGGTTTGAAAGCCACATATACCAGATAATCAGTTATTTTCTGGTTTCGGGATTCCAAGTAGCAAATAAGCAGCTACCAAAAGCGTTACGATGGCTGTGAGTAAAAAGGCAGCTGTGGCACCAAACTGAAACCAGATTATTCCGGTGAGTGAGCTGGCAAGCATGGCGCCGATACTTTGCAAACCCGAAAAAGTTCCAATGGCAGTTGCTGTATCTTTTTTATCAGTAATATTTGAAATCCAGGCCTTTGAAATTCCTTCCGTGGCAGCAGCATAAATGCCGTAAAGAAAAAACAATCCAAAGAAAAAGTAAAGATTCACATTGAAAGCCATCCCAAAATAAACTACCGAAAACAAAACCAGACCAGTCAGGAAAACGGATTTCAACCCAATTTTATCGGCAATGATGCCCAACGGAAAGGCAAACAAAGCATAGATGAGGTTGTAAAAAATGTAAACCCCAATAACAGCAGAATCATCAAGTCCGGCTTCTTTGGCTTTGAGCAATAGGAAAACGTCGGAACTGTTGAAAAGCGTAAAAACCAACAATCCCACAGCCAGCTTCTTATACGCAGCAGGACTTTCTTTCCAATAGTGCAAAAAGGCAAAAAATTTGACAGGAAGCTTTGGTTTATCAGATATTTTGTTTTTATCTTTCAACAGCATTGAAGCAAAGACGGCCAAGAGACCGGGAAGCAACGCGATGAAAAACAGTGTTTTATAATCATTTGGATTGTAATAAAGCCAGACAAGTGCCAACAAAGGCCCGATCACAGCACCCAGGGTGTCCATAGAGCGATGAAACCCAAAAACCTTTCCTTTTGTCTGTGGACTTGCTTCATCGGAAAGGATGGCATCACGTGCACCTGTGCGGATGCCTTTGCCGAAGCGATCAATCGTTCGGGCGAAAAAAATCCAAAGAGGGTAAACAAACAACGCCATCATGGGCTTTGATACAGCGCTAAGCGCATACCCAATCTGCACAAAAGGAACACGTTTGCCCGAACTGTCGGAAAGTTTCCCAAAGTAACCTTTGCTTAAGCCGGCTGTGGCTTCGGCAACACCTTCAAGAATTCCAATTAATACGATTGAAAATCCGATGGTTTTCAAATAGATAGGCATAACCGGATACAGCATTTCGCTGGCCATATCGGTGAAAAGACTCACCAGCGATAAAACCCAAACCGCACGGGTGATGTATTTCATAAGTTTCAGATTTTGCGATATTTCAACAAAAGTAAGTATTATAAACTCATGGATTTTGAAAACCGACTTTCGATTTTTCGACAAAAACACTGTAATAAAAGAATTGATAGAACCCTCCTGACACTATACACTAAGGTACTTTTGCCACTAAAATTACTATTTTCTCTTTTTCCAGGACTTTCGTTTTTTCTCAACTGTTAAGTCAACACGACCAAGAAACAAGCCACTTTTGCCCATTTGCGCAATGATAACCGGCTTGCCACGGCGATTTTTCTCAGTGGTCTTGGTGATAAGGTCGTGCGAGTGACCTCCCAAAATAACATCTATATACTGTGAAGACCGTGCTATCTCAAAATCGTTTGGCCCACTCTCACCGGCATTTGCTCCAAGATGAGACAGACAAATGATCACATCACATTTTTCCTTGGTTTTGAGAATGTTAGCAATGCTATCGGCGGTGGTGAAAGGATCGCTGTAGATCATTCCTTTGTAATTAGGCTCAAAAACAAGGCCCTTTGGATTTACACCAAGACCAAAAATGCCGATACGTAGTCCGCCTTTTTGAATCACTTTGAAGGGCTCAACGCGACCGTCCAGGGGGGTGTTTTTAAAATTGTAATTTGCACTCAGTATTGGCACATTGTTGTTTTGAAGTACGGCAAGCAGGGTATCCATTCCATTGTCAAACTCATGATTTCCAAGGGTTACGGCATCGTATTTCATCCTGTTCAGGGCTTCAACCTCAACACGTCCTTTGTAGAAATTATAATATGGTGTTCCCTGCGAGAAGTCGCCGGCATCAAGGAGCAGCACATTTTCTTCTTCAGCCCTGATTTTTGCAATCAACCCTATCCGGCGGGCATAACCACCCAGGTTCTTGTCGTTGGGTTCAACCTGACTATGGGTGTCGTTGGTGTGTAGAATCACCAGATGCACGCTTTGCCCATATATCAGTGTTGAGGCAAATAAAAGCAGTACAAAACTTGCTATTTTCAACAGCCTCAAAGCATTGTCATTATTCGGTAGTTTTTTATCAGTCAGCATATCTTATTCTTCCGTCGAGTTTTGATTGAATGAAATTTCCTTTAGCTGTTTCAGCTTTTATGTGGTTGATGAGCACATCACGGATTTTTAAGCCTGTACTCAGGCGTTTTACATGCCGGGTTAGCTGCACCATGCCATCATTGCCATCAGCGATATAGTCATTCACGGCAATGGTGTACACTTTTTGGGGATCGAGTGCGGCACCGTCAATGAACACATTTGTTGCCTCCTTGTTTTTGATTTCCATCGAAACACCGGCAACTCCTTGTCCACCGACAGTAGCAAATCCGTTTAACAGCTCCAGAAGTTTATCTCCTTTGAGCCAAATAACAACAAGTTCATTTTCAAAAGGCATCAGTTCGAAAGCTTTCCGGATGGTGATGTCACCGGCAGGCAAATCAGACCGAATGCCACCCAGGTTAATGACAGCCAGATCAATATCTTGCTTCAGATAATCCGCAGCAGCAATCCTGTACATATCGGCACTGAAATTTGACAACAGACTCTCAGGCCGGTGGGAGGTCATCGCTTCGGGAGCATAGCCGATTACGACCGCCATTTCTGCATCCATTTTCTGCTTAAATGGTTGAAGATAAGCAACATAGTCCTTATCGGCATAAACATCTGTTGTGTTGTCTATTGCCAGCTTGTCCGATTGGGCTGATGTGATAACAGCCACACTTCGGCTGCACGACAGAGCAATCGAAACCAGCAATATCGCGGTCAAAAAATTCAAAAACTTCATCTGTAATATTTTGTGTTTGTTTGAAACCTTATGTGAAATTATCATTTTATTCAACCAACCGTTAATGGTTAAAGAGCCGCAGGCTATATGTAACTTCGAAACGAGCTATTCAAGTTAACAAATTCACTATCAATGAAAAAAACTTTTTTTCTACCTTGTTTATGAAGCACTATATTTGCTTTTTCGGAAGTGATCAAACAACCGTATCTTAGATTTTCGATCCAGGGCAGAATTTTTTCAAGGAAGCGGTCAATTTTTTCAGCATCATCAATTAGCTCGACAACGACAGGGAGTTTATCATCAATTTCCCAAAATTTCACAGAATGAATCACACTGCTTGACCCATACCCCATCACACCTTTGAAAACCGTTGCTCCGGCAATGTTATAACGATGTGCAGCAAACACGATAGCCTCGTAAAGAAGTGTGTTTTTCAGTTTGTCGGTATCACTCAAAAAAATACGAAGCAATTTTGCTTCACCTTTAATTTCCATGATCAGATGATTTTTATGATTAACCTACCAAAAAAAACTGCAATGAGACCTAAAAAGAAACTCAAGCCGGAATAAGCGGCAAAACGAAAAAATTCCTTGCCTTGCAACAATAGGTAAGCCTCGTTTGAAAAGGAAGAAAAAGTAGTAAAACCACCGCAGATTCCGACAGTGAGAAAGAGCCGCCATTCGGGCGACAAAACATTCCCTCGTTCGGAAATCCCGTAGATAATACCAATGAGCAAACTACCTAAAATATTGACAGTGAAGGTGCCCCATGGAAAAGCCGAAGTGTAATAAAACTGAAAATACCTTGATACGAGGAACCGGAATATTGTTCCGAGAAATCCACCAAAACCGATGATTAAAATAGATTTTACCATTGTTAGTCGCTATTCATGGTAGAAGTCATCAGCATATTTCGGCGGTTAAAGGCAGACTTCATTGCCTGATGCAAATGTAAAGAATTTTTTATGCCGGATTTATTTACTTTTCGAAATTCTAAATCCGAATCCGTCGTTTCGGGTATTTATTGGTGTTTGATACCTTACTTCGGGCATATGAATTCCAAATTGCGATGGTTTACCATCAGCGGTTTGGGTTTCATAGAACCAGCTAAGTCCTTTTGAGATTTTGTATGTTCCTTCTCCTTCGGGAGGTCCCTGGGGATTAATACTACTCACTTCGCTGTCTTTGGCAGGATTATACCAATCAAAAACCCATTCGCTCACATTACCGGTCATATCATAGATTCCAAGTACGTTCGGTTTTAAAAGTCCTACCTTATGAAAGGTGCTGTCTGAATTTTCTTCAACCCAACCCACCTCTTTCGGGGTATTGCTTCCGCTGTATTTAAAACCTTTTGTCAATTTCCCTCCTTTGGCAGCATACTCCCATTCTGCTTCTGTTGGTAAGCGACCGCCTGCCCATTTTGCAAACTCATTAGCTTCGTCCCAGGTTGCAAGCATCGGATTTTCATCAATCCACTTATAAAATACCTTTTGCCCGTGCGCATTTTCAATTGGTGGCTCAGGCATACTTCGGCCGGTTTTGGTGCAAAACTCCCGAAATTGTTTTACAGTTATCTCATATTTACTGATATAGAAATCGTCGAGTTCAACCATCCTGCGCGGACTTGTAAAACCGGTTATAGTATCGCCTTTCGGACTTATAACAACTTGGTTTTTACCTTGTTCAAAGGTCCCGCCTTCGACAAATACCCAATCAATATGAACAACATCCTGCTTGCAGGCCGTAATGGCTAAAAGTCCTAAAAAGAATAATAACACTTTACTTCTCATCGTTTGAAATTTAATGACGCTGCCAACACGCTGAACACACCTGCCTTCGGCTCAAATTCCGTCAGCAACTTAATCTTTTGTGCCGCTGGATTGTTCGATTTACCGGTGACCAATGTTCCAAAAGTAGTGCTTTTTGCTTCCTAGTCAACATTGTTGACGTTCATCATCTATTGACATATGTTCAGGTTTCGCTTTTGACAAATCGCCTTTGAGCAGAAGCAGCCAACTGCACCCATACCACATCAAGCCTGTCTTGGGTCGGGCTTCAGCGGCATACGCGCCATCTTTTCCACCTCCATCATCGGGTAGCCAAACTCCTCCACTATCTTGCCATACAGCAGATAAATGCCTGATCCCTGAAAAGGATAGGTTTTCAAACATGGTGGAAAATGCACTGTATCAAAGAGTTCTCCTGTGTTATCAACAAAAGTACCAAAGTGCATCAGCTCTCCTCTCACAGTTTTCACATACTTCACCGTGACGAGTTTACCTAACATCCTGTGTCGTTTTCCTGTATTTTGAAGCATCGTGCCGGCTCCTATCTCGCCCCTGAAAGAGGTAACAAGCATATCGAAATCAGACATTGACACCGGAAAGCCGATGAGCTCAATTTCATCATAGGCATCTTCGATGATTTGTCCTTCGAGTGTCGGCAGCTTATAGCGTTTGGCTTCTTCCCTGAAAAGCACGGCAGCTGGGTCGGCCGCATGGCTTTTTTTTCGATAAAGATGCGCTTCCCATAGCAAGCCCGACTTGGGTTGTCCGGTAAAGGCCAGTGCACCGGCCCTGATGAGCAAAATCAGCTGTTCCATGCCGGGTTTGAGGCGATCAATAAAGTCGCGGAGGTCTTTGTAAGAGCCGTTCTGTTTTCTTTCGCTGACGATGTGGCGGGCCAGGGCCTCCTCCAGCCCCTGTAGGTGTACAAAGCCGATATAAGCTACCGTTCCACTCAGTGCACTGAGGTATTCGCTATGGTTCACACACGGGAGCATCAATTGTCCGCCCAGCCTACGCAACTCATTGAAATAGACCCAACTATTATAAAAACCCCCAAAATTATTGATCACAGCCACCTGAAACTCCAACGGAAAATGCGCTTTGAGATAAAGGCTCTGGAAGCTCTCCACAGCGTAGGAGGCAGAGTGAGCCTTGGAGAAAGAATAACCGGCAAAAGACTCAATCTGCCGCCACACTTCTTTGGTCACAGCTTCGGGATAGCCACGCTGACTGCAATTGTCGAAAAATCGCCGGACAATCTCGTCGAACTCGTTCTTTTTACGCTTTTTACCGCTCATGATGCGCCGCAACACATCGGCATCGGCCAGGTCGAGACCTGCAAAATGATGACACACCTTGAGCACATCTTCCTGGTACACCATCACGCCGAATGTCTCTTTCAATTGCTGTTCCATCACAGGATGAATATAGCTGAACCTGCCCGGATTGTGAAAGCGGTGGATGTATTCGCGCATCATGCCCGACTTGGCCACACCGGGCCTGATGATCGAGCTGGCGGCAACCAATGTGAGGTAGTTGTCGCAACGAAGCTTACGCAAAAGGCCGCGCATGGCCGGACTCTCAATATAAAAGCAGCCGTTGGTCTCGGCACGCCGAAGCTGGTCTTTAACTTTCTCATCCTGCTTAAAGAGCTGAACCTGATGCACATCAACACTAACTCCTCTGTTGGAACGGATGATAGCTGCTGCTTCGCTGATATGGCCGATGCCACGCTGACTCAGGATGTCGAGTTTTTCATAACCCAGCTCTTCCGACACATACATATCCCACTGTGTGGTGAGAAAGCCTTTTGGAGGCATGTCGAGGGCCACATAATTGGTGATGGGCTCTTCCGAGATGAGGATGCCGCCGGCATGGATGCTGCGCTGATTGGGAAAGTCGAGGATGTGTTGCGCCAGTTCGTGGATATGGCGTGTGTGTTCGTTGAGTTTGTAAAACATATTGGGATTGCTCACCAGCTCGTCAATCTCGCCCTTGGGCAGACCATGCACCTTGCCCAGTTCGCGGTAGATGGATTTCCCCCTGAAAGTGGAGATGGTTCCCAGCAGGGCGGTGTGCGTGTGGCCATAGCGCTTAAAGATGTAGTCAATCACCTCATCGCGTTCTTTCCAGGAGTAGTCAATATCGAAATCGGGCGGACTGCTGCGTTTGGGATTCAGGAAACGCTCAAAATACAGGTCCAGCTCAATGGGGTCAACATCGGTGATGCGCAGGCAAAAAGCCACGATGCTGTTGGCTCCGCTGCCACGACCCACGTGGTAAAACCCGCGCGACATCGAATAGCGGATCACATCCCAGGTGATGAGGAAGTAGGCCGAAAAACCCAGCTTGTCAATGATGGCCAGCTCTTCTTCAACACGCTTGCGCGCCTGGGCATTTTTTGCGCCATAGCGATACTCCATGCCTTCAAAAGCCAGCTTATGCAGCAGCTTGCGGTCATCTGTAGCATTGCCAGTGAAGGTCTTGCGGTTTTTTATTGTCGAAAAATCGAAGTCAATGCCACAATCTTCAACGATGCTACGGGTTGTTTCGAGCAATTGCGGATAGAGCACAAAGGCAGCTGCAAGGCGCTCGGGAGGAAGCATAAACTCATCACTGGCAGCACATTGCTCAGTTGTGAGTTTGCTCAGCAGGGTGTTGTGATCAATGGCGCGGAGGTTTTTGTGAATATACCAGCTTTGTGCATCGGTGAAGGTGACGGGCTGCAACAGCAGCAGTTTGTGCTGATGAAAGCGCAGCTCTGAGGTCAGGAGCCTGGCTACCTGCGAAAGTCGAACTCCAATATATTCGTTATCAAGTAATTGCGCAGGTTTGCGTTTTCCTGCAGGATACACAACCAACACATCTTCCAAGGGAGGGGCAAGGTCGGGATAAGGACTTTGGTCGAGGTTGTGGCGCGTGAGCATCTTATTGAGCTCGCCAAAACCTTTGTTGTTACGCGCCAGCGCCACATACATCAGTTGATCGCCATTGCGAAACTCAACTCCGGCTATCGGCTTGACGCCTCTTTTGCGGCAGGCCTTTACAAAATCAACCATCCCCATGGTGTTGTTGATATCCGTCAGCGCCAGACTGCCAATACCGAGTCTTGCCGCTTGCTCCACAAGCAGCTCCACCTCGATCGTCCCATAACGAAGACTGTAATAACTGTGATTGTTCAAATACATCTTAAGCTGATATACTGATTCTTAGATTAATCTTCAAATTATTTTGATTAATTACTAATCAAAATTAATGACGTTAAATTAATCATTTCGCAAATGATGTCAAGAAAAAATCGTGCAGACACGGGTATTTTTTCTCTTTTGATAGCCGCCGTAGCGACTCAAACAAAAATTGTACTTTTATCCATCAATTGGCAAGTTAAATGAGATCAGTGTTTGCAAGCCTATTCCTTGTATTACTATTGCAGCAGCAATTGAGGGCTCAACCCGAAAATCCGGTTATTTTATTTCGTTCTGAAGATGCAGGAAACGGTGGCTGCTACCGCATTCCGGCGCTGATTACCGCCGCAGATGGCTCGCTCATTGCAGCTGCAGATCAGCGGAATGGTTCTTGTGGCGACCTGCGTTGGAACGACGACATCAATATTGTTGTTCGCAGAAGTTTCGACGGCGGACACAACTGGTCGGAAATGGCAACTGTTGTTGATTATCCGGCTGGAAAGTCAGCATCCGATCCTTCGATGATTCTCGATGTTTCAACCGGAACCATCTTTCTTTTTTTCAATTTCATGGATCACGAAAAAGGCGAAAAAAACTATCAACTGCGATACATCTGCAGCCATGACCACGGTTCGAGTTGGAGCGATGCTGTTGACATCACAGATGCGCTAAGCCCGCCTGAGTGGCAGCGTCATTTCATGTTCATAAGTTCGGGACATGGTATTCAAACGCGCGACGGGATGCTGCTGCACACGCTCGTGAATCTGGAGAAAGGCCTGTATTTGTTTGGCAGCAAGGATCACGGAAAAAGCTGGCAACTGATGACAAACGCATTGCTCCCCGGAGATGAGTCAAAAGTGGTTGAACTGCACAACGGCAATTGGTTGGTAAACAGCAGGGTGAACGGAACAGGAAAAAGGCATACACACCGGACATACAATGAGGGTGCAGACTGGATTTCTCAAGCCGATGATGCCCTCCCCGACCCCGGCTGTAATGCAGGACTGATTGTTTACCCGATGGAAGACGGACAAGAGGCGTTGCTGTTTTCCAACGCAGCTGATTCCAGCGAAAGACAGAACCTCACCCTAAGCATCAGCTTCGATGGGGGGCAAAGCTGGCACACAAGACAAAGTATATGGCAGGGAGCAGCCGCTTATTCTGATATGGCCATTCTGCCTGATGGCAGCCTTGGCCTCGTGTTCGAAAAAGGGGACTACCACGAGATTGCTTACGTGAAAATCAGAAAAGAAATTCTTTTCGGGCAATAAACATGACGAGAAAATCATCTACAAAAAAGGATTAACCGACAACTAACTGGTCATCACCAATAAGCGGTCTGGTAAAAATACCGAACAAACATGATTAAAGATTTTTTTGGAGCGGAAGAAAAAAAATGCGGTTAGTGGTTCATTGTTTCAATAATGTATTAACTTTGCACCACAAAGTACTTTTTTATGAACAAAAACCAGGACTATATCAGTGATATTGCAGCCATCAGAGTGATGATGGAGCGAACATCAAAGTTTCTTTCACTTTCGGGATGGGCCGGTGTAATGGCTGGTCTGTATGCACTGGTGGGTGCATACCTGGCATACCAATTGGCAGGTTTCGTACCGCCAAAGACGCTTCTGACAGTTGTTGACCCGACTGAAACAGGGTTCTTGTTCAGCGTGGCGATAGCAATTGCAGTGCTGCTATTTTCGATTTTAACTGCGGCCTATCTCTCCCAGAGGCGTGCAGAGCGTAAAGGAGAATCAATCCGCAACAGCAGCTCGAAGCAAATGTTGAGATACATGTCCACACCACTCGTTGCAGGAGGTCTTCTCACAATCATATTACTGTTGCAGGGTCTTGCAGCCTTCGCTGCACCCCTCACACTATTATTTTACGGCTTGTCGCTATTCAATGCCAGCCATTTCACTTTCAGTGAATTGCGCTATTTAGGGTTTCTACTTATTATATTAGGCCTGTCATCTGTGTTGGCACCCCGCCTTGGATTGCTGTTTTGGGCCATAGGGTTTGGATTGCTGCATATTGTTTACGGTGTTTATATACACATGAAATACCAACGTTGATCATGCTTGGCATCGGATTTCATAAAGCTTTCGAAAACCGTACAAGGCTCGGCATTATGTCGGCTCTGTCGGTGAATGAAAAGTTAGATTTCAATGCCCTGAAGGAGTATTTGAAGGTGACTGACGGCAATTTGGCCAGCCACCTCAAAGCGCTTGAAAAAGAAGACTTTATAAGGTTTGAAAAGCAATTTGTCGAACGAAAACCAAACACAGCTTATTATATAACTCAAGCGGGAAAAGATGCTTTTGCAACACATGTAAGGGCACTGGAACAACTGATACAGGCACAAAGAAGCGTATAATTTTTTTTCTTATCTACTTTGAATTTCAAAGTACTTTAATAGTTTATAACAGTTTGCAATAATAAAAAGTCAAAAAAATGAAAGAATACATCAAAGAAAACCTGGATAAACCAGGCGAATTGGAAAAGCTGTACCGGGACAATAAAAGTAGTTTCAAAAAAGCTTTTTACGAGTTATGGCCCGAGATACAGGATGTGATGCTTGCCAAGGCATGGAACGAGCGATTAAATTACCGCGCGGAAGCCATCACCCTGGGTCAAAAGCGGGAGCTCTTGGTTGTGATCATTTTGTCAATTTTTGCCGGACTGATAGCAAAGATTCCGGCACTGACAGGAATTGGCGAAGATTACTTTTACCCCAGACACCTTGGCTTCGTGGTTTTCCCTGCTTTGTCGGCCTATTTTGCATGGAAGCAATCACTTTCATTGAAAAAAACAATGTTTCTGGCAGCTATCTTCATTGTTTCAGCAGTTTATATCAACCTCTTTCCGCAAACAGAAAAGAGCGACACGCTTAATCTGGTGAGCATTCATCTCCCTTTGATGCTATGGGCAACAACAGCTTACGCTTTCACAGCTGATGCCTGGAACAAGATTGAAAAACGCATTTCTTACCTGCGCTACAACGGCGATCTGTTGGTGATGTCAGCAGTAATTCTGTTAGCCGGATTTCTGTTGTCGGCTGTAACGGTAGGTCTTTTCAAATTGATCGGTTTAAATATTGAAGTTTATTACTTTCAATACGTTGCAATCTGGGGACTTGCAGGCACTCCTGTGGTGGCGACATGGTTGATTCAGTCAAACCCACAATTGGTCAAGCATGTATCGCCGGTAATTGCAAAAGTTTTTACTCCACTTGTATTGCTGATGATGACAATTTACCTTCTGGCAATTGTTTACACAGGCAAGGACCCATACAATGACAGGGAATTTTTACTCGTTTTCAACGCTTTACTCATTGGTGTGATGGCAATTATTCATTTTTCATTGGCAGAAACCGAACAATCCGCTACTTCAAGTTTTGGCCTGCTGATGTTGTTTTTGCTTTCATTACTCACCATTATCATCAATAGTATAGCATTGTCGGCAATTGTTTTCAGAATATCGTCATGGGGAGTTACTCCAAACCGTTTGGCTGTGATGGGAGCCAACCTCCTGATTCTCATCAACCTTGTGATGGTGTCTTACCGGCTGTTTCTTTCGCTCAGGCAGCCCGAAAAAATTGAAACTGTCAACAACAGCATAGCCGTTTTTCTGCCGTTATACGCTGCCTGGACGGCAGTGGTGGTTTTTGTCTTCCCAACTCTTTTCAATTTCGCTTGATGGTGTGGGCATTATCTCCACTTATAAAACAAATCTCAGCTGTTTCCGTATTTATGAGATGCCCAAATCAGGATGAAGCATTCAAACATTAAGCCCTTTCTTTGCAATCGAAAAAATGATTACAAAGAAAGGGCTTAATGATCAAAGGACTGCTGAAAACAGATTATTTAAGCCATCTGTCGAGCCAGTTGAAAAATGTTCTTTGCCACAATACACCATTTTGCGGCTTCAAGACCCAGTGATTCTCATTCGGGAAATACAGGTATTCGGCCGGTAATCCCTTCAAAATAGCAGCATTATAAGCTGCCATGCCTTGGGAGGCAACAATGCGGTAATCGAGTTCGCTGTGAATAACAAGTAGCGGTGTGTCCCAGTTTTGAACAAATTTGTGTGGCGAATTAGCGAAGGACCATTGGGCCGTTTTATTGTTCTTGTCCCAAAACGGACCACCCAAATCCCAGTTTGCGAACCACATCTCTTCAGTTTCGAGGTATTGTTGCTCGAGGTTGAACATTCCATTGTGGGCAATAAAAGCTTTGAAACGTTTGTTGTGATTTCCGGCCATCCAATACACGGAAAATCCGCCGTAAGAGGCACCGACTGCACCCAATTTGCCGGCATCAACAAAAGGTTCTTTTGCTACGGCGTCAATGGCACTGAAGTAGTCTTTCATATTTTGTCCGCCGTAGTCGCCGCTGATCTGTTCAAGCCACTCCTGTCCAAAGCCCTGAAGGCCGCGACGGTTTGGCGCAACGATGATATAATCATTTGCAGCCATCATCTGGAAGTTCCAGCGGAACGACCAAAATTGGCTAACAGTGCTTTGAGGTCCGCCCTGGCAGTAGAGCAAAGCAGGATATTTTTTGTTGGGGTCGAAATGAGGAGGATAAATCACCCAAACGAGCATCTGCTTGCCATCGGTGGTTGTAATCCATCTTTCTTCGGACTTACCCAATGTGAGTTGGCTAAGCAGCTTGGTGTTTACCTCAGTGATGCGCTCTTGTTTTCCGTTGGTTTCGTCAATCGAGAAAAGTTCAACTGGAGAGGCATGAGACATCCGTGTTCCAATGAGTCGGTCTTTGGCCACCATCACGCTGTTGTAGCTGTGAACGCCTTCTGTGATCTTTTGAATTTTTTTGCTTTTTGGCTGTATAGCATAAATCTGGTCAAGTGCATGCCAATTGCTCACAAAGTAAATCTTTGCACCATCAGCAGACCAGACAAGCCCGTGAGCATCCTGATCAAAATCCTCTGTGAGGTATTGCTTTGTACCTGTTTTCATGTCCATTACAAACAATCTCACCTTATCTGCTTCATAACCTTCGCGTTCCATGCTTTCCCATGCGAGGGTATTGCCATCAGGCGAAAAGACAGGATTCACATCATATCCCATCATGCCTTCGGTGAGGTTGCGTGTTTTTCCGGTTTCCACCGAATATGCATACAGATCGGAATTGGTTGAGAGGCTATAGTCTTTGCCTTTTTTCTTACGTGAGGTATAAACAATCGTTTTGCCATCAGGGCTCCAGCTGATTTGTTCCATACCTCCGAACGGTCTGACCGGTGATTCCCACTCCTCGCCTTCCATGATGTCTTTGGCATCTGACAACTGTTTTCCGTCATAGTTGGCTATCCAAATGTGCGTATAAGCATCCACCCATTGGTCCCAGTGGCGATACATGAGGTCGTTGTTGATTCGGCCTGTTGTTTTGGGCAGGTCGTTGTAGCGCGATTTGACAATGGAGATTTTCTCAACATCGGCTAAAAACAGCACTTTTTTCTGATCGGGAGAATAGGAAAAACCACCGATTCCGTCAGCAACATTGCTTATCAGCACTTTTTCTGTGCCATCGGCATTCATTTCCCACATTTGCATGCTACCGGATTCGGCCGACATGAATGCAATCTTTTTTCCGTCGGGGCGCCAGACTGGATTGTATTCGCCCCAGTTAGTGAAAGTGATGCGTTTGAAATTACTCCCATCGGTATTCATGGTGTAAAGTTCCGCATTACCCTTGTTTTCAGCCAGGTCATAATAGGTAATTGTAAAAAGCAGGCTCGTTCCATCAGGTGAAACTGCAACCTCGCCTATTCTGCCCATGGACCATAGCAGCTCGGCTGTCAAACGATCACTTGTGAGCGCTTGCTCCACAGAACCAATCACAGGTGTTGGATTAGTTTGCTGCGCCTGAACTGTCCCGATAACAAACACGAAAAACAGAATGGCCAGCGTCAATTTTGTTAATTCTCTTTTCATGGTAAAAGCTTCAATTTGATCGCACTAAAGTAGCAGATTTTTAAATGTCGGACACTTTCACAAAGTGAACGGTTAAAATTGTTAAAGAAATGGCTTTGTTTCAGGCGTTTTACCCAGAGAGGCGGATTACATTTCTGCCGAAAGATTCAAATCACCGGAAACAGAAAAATAGATATTCAACACCTTTTCGCCTGACCCGACACTATCAAGAGCAGCCTGGTAATAAAACGATTCGCACATTGTGTCTGCAGCAAAACTTCCATAAGGTTCGAAATAGATAACCGGTGAACCTGGGAATATGTTGTGATTAAAACTAAAATCGTTGTTTGCCGCAATCACAAAATTTACTTTGCCACCGGGAAAAGGACTTGTTCCGGGCTGACCACTCAACCGCAACATCAGTAGCAATGCATCGAGTGCTGAAATAGCACCATTGTTTGACAGGTCGGCAACATCAAGCATGAACGGGGAAACTGCATCAACATCCGGAAAGTGAGCCAACTGCTCGACGACCGGATTTGCTGTTGCAAGATAGCTGATCAACAATGCATCCACAGCTGTGACACCCGACCAATGATTCCAAATCCATCCGCCCGACAACAGTCCTGTGGGAGTGACTTCCCATAGGCGCAACCACACGACACTGTCATAAGCCAACGGCTCAAAGGCATAGGTCCATCTACCGCTGTCAAAAACCGGCTGTAAGGCAGGTGAAACCGGATGAAAATCCATGTTCAATAACTGAAGCCTGAAAAATGACGCATCCTGAGGCAAAGCACTTCCAGCTTGGTTGAAACGCCTTAAGTCACCGCTTAATTTCAGCTTCCTGTTCCCGGTTGTTCTTACAAAGACAGGTCTTTCTGTAACGGTGATATTCACTTTTCCATTGGCCGGGATCAATGTGTTCACAAGGCCGCTATTATATCCAAAGGCAGGTGTAATCAGGTTTATCGTTGCCGAAACTCCTGTATGCAGCTCAAAGTTATTCACGACAGTGTTGTTGGATGTACCGCACCAAACAACATAAACAACGGTATCACCTGTGGCTGAAGCATATTTATTGATGTTCACAGCATCATTTCCTGAGCTAACTTCCATAACAAATTTAAGATCATTGAGTTGGTATGTCATCGTATTGACATAAAACCACGACTTTTTGGGTTGATGACCATTCCATTTCTCATTTGTCAGACCTGAACTGTTGTATTTGTTTGGATTCAAGGCATTTGCATCACGGAGCATATACATAAAAGCTTTGTCAATTCCAGCAGATGAAGCAGCCAGGTAGCTCCTCAATATCCACTGAGCCTGCACCTCATAGATATCGTTGGTATCAATAGCCACAGCAGCTTGCTCACTTTCCGGTTGTGTGTCATAGCCAAACTCCGACAACCAAATTTCCTTTCCAGGGAGGTATTTATCGCGGTAGGCGACCAATTGTTTTAGTTTTTCTTTCAATCCATCTTCTTCGGGGCTGATGCCATGGCTACCATTTTCGGAATAATGATGAAAATTGAGTACATCTGCCGGGAAACCATTCCGGTTGAAATCGCTCCAGAGTTTCATGCAACGCACATATTCCAGGTTGAGGCTTGCCAATCCGGCCATCACCATTTTTATCGAAGGATCAGCATTTTTCATTCCTTTGCCCTCACCCAGGCTGTTGTTGTGTCCGTCATAGTCGGCACTACACATAGCCGCAAACTCATCAGGCCTGAAATAACCTCCACGGGTAAACCACCACTTATCAGGTTCGTTCCAGTTTTCAAGATAGCGCACCAACGACAAGCCACTCAGTGATTGCTGATCCGGTTTCAGTTTCAGTAAAGCAGGATTCACGCTGTTTTGGCCATAACGTGCTGCAAACTGAAACATATAGTCGGCATGTTCAGTATATGAAGCCGGATCTGTTGCAAGCTCACCTGCACTGAGCGGTTTATGCTGGGTGAGCGAGTCGTTAAAACCGGTAATATATGGAGCAGCACCCTGCAGGTCGGGACTAACAGAGATGGAAGATGCTTTTAGTTGGTCATAAAAAACATCGAAATAAAATCCCCATCCGGGGCCACTCACCCAACTCGGATTCCAGGCATAGAGATTATTGGGGTAACCCGGGTATGTGGTGTCAGTGTTTCCCTCGTCCCAACCCCAGTTGTGGTATTCGCGCAGGTTTCCAACACAACTCAGTTTTTCAATGGGATCATCAACAAAGCCATTCACACCCAAAAAATTTTGCATTAATGGCATTCCGGAAATTTGAGGGGCCGGAAGCGTCGTCACAGGACCGGCAACCGTGCCATACAACACTATCTCGGCAACTTTTGTTGATGGACTCTTAAGCTGAAACATCAAAAAGCGGCTGTTCACATTCAAGATTATCTGTCGCCAGGTGTTGTAGGTATTCAGCAATAGCTGCGCTTTAGGCTGCCAGGAAGCAGGATTTCCGGTAAAAATCAACAGACTGTCGCTGTCGTTTACATCAAAAAGCCAGAGGCTGCTCAAATTGTAGTTTCTTCCAAGGTCGAGCACCACCATTGCAGGATAATAAATATCAGCGTTTACCCATCCCGGGGAAAATACCGTGACAGGCACACCTCCGCCTCCCGAAGCCGGGTCGCCGGCCAAAACCTGCTCATCTACCCATTGGCCGACATTTCCTTTTGTGCTGAAATTGTAGAACATACCAGCATCAAGCGCAATCTTATTCTGAGCAACTAATTGCCAGCCGGAGGCCGACAAAATCAGTAACAGAAACAACAGTACGGCTCCTGAAATATTTTTCCTGATGAACATCCTCATTTTTTGTTAATGATCAATGCAGCAAGAACACCGGGGATCCAGCCGGCCAGGGTGAGCAGAAAAACAATTAATACTGAGCCGCATCCTTTGTCCACAACAGCCAAAGGCGGAAAGAGAATACATAAGATAACCCTCCAAAGTGACATTTTTATGGTATTAAATTCTTAAACAAAGGAGTGCCTGTTCTAAAACAAGCGTTGCAAAAGTAAAGCAGAAAAAGCATCAATCATGGAAATAATGGTATTTTCGTTGCGTGTAATAATCTTCAACAAAACTTTCAGAGAAAATGCGAATATGTACTTTCATTATAACGCTACTTTTTTCGGCTTCCATTGCCACTGCGCAGGACACTTTTTCCATTGTTGCTGTTGACACAATAACCGGCGAAACAGGAAGTGCCGGAGCAAGTTGCATTGACAATACCGCCATAGCAGGAGGCGCAAAAATCATCAGTGATATTATCCCGGGCCGGGGAGCAATCCACACACAAAGCTATTGGCTGTCAGCCAATCAGGTGAATGCCCACAACCGCATGCTGGCAGGTGATTCACCTCAACAAATCATTGACTGGCTTGTGGCCAATGATGCCCAGAACCTGCCTGGTCGCCGCCAATACGGGATAGTTGATTTTGATAACGAAGGACAAGCACGTTCTGCAGCCTTCACAGGTCAGCAAAGCATGGACTGGAAAGGGCATAAAACAGGATCAAATTATGCCATACAGGGAAACATCCTGCTCAATGCTGGGATTCTCGACTCAATCGAGGCGCGTTTTCTGCGAACTGAAGGCAGTTTGTCTGACAAACTGATGGCGGCATTGCAAGGTGCAAATGTGCCCGGAGCTGATTCACGTTGTCTGAGCGAAGGTGTTTCCTCCCTGTCTGCATTTATTAGAATGGCCAGAACCAACGATAATCCTGACACCCTCTTCCTTGATCTCAATGTTCCGCAAACCCCCTACGGCGTTGAGCCTATTGACTCGCTGCAGCAGCTGTACGACAACTGGAAAATGATCACCTCATTGCTGGATCACAGCGATACAAAAAACACCAATTGGCACATATTTCCCAATCCTTCCAAAGGTGTTTCAACTATTGACCTGTCAGAAATGAAGGTAAAAATTGCTACAATCAGCATCTATAACCAAAAAGGAGAGCTTCTTAAGGTTTTGAAAAATCCATTGCAAATGCAGAAGCTTGAGCTGGAAACAACCGGAAAAGGATTGTATTATGTTGTTTTAACAAGCGAACTGTATGTCAGGTTTATAAAAAAACTCATCATAAACTGATCGGATGAAATTGTTGTCCCAAGCATACAAATCGGATTTTACTTGAACAATAAGTTGTAAAAATTGTCGTTACATCAGCATAAAAGCAAAGCATGCAAAAGATTATTACGCTATCCTTATCAACCTTCTGTGTGATGTTGACCACGTTGCTTTTTCTACCCGAAGCCAAGGCTCAGGTGGGGGGACGCGGAACCTATGATTTTTTAAATATCGCAGTCTCACCGCGTGTTGCTGCATTGGGAGGCAACGCATTGCCCATTGATGACAACGACATTCAGCTCACCGCCTTCAACCCTGCCCTGATAAATCAGGCAACGCACAACCAGTTTAGCCTTTCTTACGTTGACTATTATGCTGATCTGGGATTCAGCAATGTGCAATATGGCCGTAATTTCGGGAATCTCGGAAACTTTGTGGGCGGCCTCCATTACTATAATTACGGAACCTTTGATTATGCTGACGAGGCCGGCAACAGAACCAACACATTCACTGCGGCCGACTATGTCCTGTCACTTGGCTGGGGCCGTCAGCTCGACTCAAACTTCAGCATTGGGGCAAATGCCAAGTTTGCAGCATCGCAATACGAGAGTTACAACAGCTTTGGATTGGCCGTTGATGTTGCCGGAACTTACCTGAGCAAAACCGGTTGGTTGTTTTCGCTCACAGCCCGCAACATTGGCTCCGAGCTCAAATCCTATCTGCCCGGCGAGGCGTCAACTATGCCGTTCTCAATGCAGTTAGGAGTTTCAAAAAGACTGGATCATGTACCTTTCAGGCTTATTCTCATCTATGATCATCTTCAAAAATGGGATCTTACTTATGATGATCCTATTGACCTCAAAGGACGTATTGATCCGATCACAGGTGTGAAATCGGAACTTAAGGGTGCTGAAAAATTTGCCGACCAGCTGATGCGTCATTTCATCCTCGGCGGTGAATTTTATATCGGCAAAGGACTTGTTCTACGTGGAAGCTACAACTACAAAAGGCGTCAGGAAATGCAAATTCCTGACAAACTTGCCATGGTGGGCTTTGCCTGGGGTGTTGGCGTCAAAATTTCGAAGTTTCAAATCAACTATTCCCGTTCCACCTTCCACGTGGTTGGCTCGCCAAACTACATCTCTGTTTCTACAGATTTCGACAGTTTCAAAAAGTAAAGCTTTAGTGTATCTTTGCCTGTGAAAAAGCAAGGATTATGTATCTGGAGCAACTCAAAATTTCTGATTTTAAAAACTGTACATCAGCGGAGCTTCATTTTTCCGAAAAAATCAATTGTTTTATCGGCAACAACGGGGCCGGAAAAACCAATCTGCTCGATGCAATCTATTACCTGTCGTTCTGCAAAAGCTATTTCAATCTGCTCGATCAGCAAAACATACGGCATGGCTGCGAAGTTTTTGCACTTCATGGGTTGTATCTGCGCAACGGCGAACATGATCTGGTGAGTTGTGTGCAGCGTAAAGCACACAAGAAATCATTTAAATTCAACAAAAAAGAGTATGAGCGGCTTGCAGATCATATCGGCAAACTGCCGCTTGTGATGATTTCGCCTTATGACCGCGACCTTATCAACGAAGGCAGTGATTTGAGACGTAAGTTTATTGATGGCGTACTCTCGCAGTTTGACCCGGTTTACCTTGATAAGTTGCTTCAATACAACCAAATTATACTTCAGCGAAACACATTGCTCAGACAATTTGCCGAAACCGGCCGCCATGATCCGGCCCTGCTCGACCTATGGGATGCACAACTCTCACCTCTTGGCCATACTATCTTCGAAAAACGCAAATCCTTTCTCGAAACCTTCGCCCCTATCTTCAAACATTATTATGCCCGTGTGGCCGATTCCTCCGAAGATGTTGATATACAGTACGAAAGCAGTCTTTCAACTAACAATCTTTATGAAAGTCTGAAACGAACGACTGACCGCGACCGGCAACTTAAGTTCACAACCTACGGAATACATAAAGACGAACTTAACTTTCTGATTTCCGGATACCCGCTGAAAAAATTCGGATCGCAGGGGCAGCAAAAATCCTTTGTTATTGCAGTGAAGCTAGCCCAGTTCGACTTCATGCGAAACATCATGGGCTACAAACCCATTTTGCTGCTCGACGACATTTTCGATAAACTCGATGACAAGCGTGTGAGTAGCATCATCCAACTCACCGGACATGACAATTTTGGTCAGGTTTTCATCACCGACACCCAGGAGCAACGCATTAGCAGGCTCTTTCACGAAACCAGTATTGATCATCGGATTTTTCATGTGATGAAGGGCGCAGTTACCCAAACCGAAGCCGAAAAGCAATGAAAGACCATAATCACCAGTCGCTTGGGCAAGCCATCGAAGAAGTGTTGAAAACCTACAACCTTCAGGATAAAATTGACGGAATTAAAATTATTCAGGCCTGGGAAAGTGTTGTTGGAAAGATGATTGCCAATCACACAACAGATCTCTACGTTCAACGACAAACACTTTTTGTATTCCTCGATTCCCCGGCCATACGTCACGAGCTAAGTTTTGCACGTAACCAACTCATCGTTAATCTCAATAATGTAGTCGGAAAAGAGATTATCAACGAAATAGTATTGCGCTAAAGTTCATGTACAGGATTTGTCGCAAAGTGCATCTCCAATCGTAAACCAAGACCTGAACGGCACCCTTGCAGTAAATGAAATTTAGAAAGTGATAAGTATTTTATTGACTTTCCTAAATTTCTTACTTATCTTTGATGCGCTACCTTTCCTTTCCATCACGAATGGCTGTTCGGCTATTTCATTTGTTTCATTGTTCATATCAGTAAGTAAAACAACTTATATGTACATAAATACTTACGTATTTTAATGTATTGCATACAAGTTTAAGCCTCGGTAGTTTTGCTCACTGAAATAATTTGATTTCTGATTAAAGAAATAAGAAACATAAAATCGAAAAAAAATGTCTTTAAGTTCCAATGAATGCTTCAAAAGAATGCTTCAAAAAAAACGATCTAAAAACATAATTCGATGCAAAAGCAGCAGTCCAAAATAATGAACAGACCTACGCAGCAATTAATACAGGCTTTTCCGGTAGCAGCTTTTTTGCTTGAAAACAAGAGCATGAAGCTTGGCTACTATAATGTTCACTTTTCTAAACTGGCAGGCATTGAATCCAACCTGTTTACGGATATTGAAATGAGCAACTTTGTTTCAAAAGATTCGTTGGCAGGCCTTCATATACTCACCGAATCGGGATTTTCCGCAAATGAAACAGAGATTGATATCGAATTTTTGAATCCCGAAAACATTAACAAGCAGGCTACATTCGTTGTCAATGAACTTGATTTTGAAGGAGATCAATATTTTTTATTTGTTGAGTCGAAAGAAAACAATAATGTCAAAGAACACGAACGCTTGCTGTCAATCATTGACACACAACGGGATATCATTTTCAGATTCACACCCGACACCCGACTTATTTTTGTAAACGACGCCTATTGCAATTTTTTTCGCGTCAAGAGGAAGGAAATGCTGGGTAAAAGTTTTTTGGATCTTGTGCAAAAAAGTGAGCACCATCGCATAAATATCCATATTGTATCGCTTCTTAAGAATAAACTACCTGTAAGCTACGAGTATAAAGAAACCTTTGCTGCCGGAAATCACATTTGGTGGGAATGGAGCGACTACCCTATCCTCGATGGCGATGGTAATGTGATTGAAATTCAAACCGTTGGAAGAGATATTTCCCAACGAAAAACAATTGAGGGGCAGTTAGAGAAAAGCGAAAAAACCAATTCGCACATCCTTAGAACACTGCCTGACCTTGTGTTCAGAATCGCCAAAGATGGCACCTATCTCGAAACATATTCTGATGATGAATCCAGGTTTTATATTCAGCCAGAGGTTTTTCTCGGGAAGAAAATAGAAGAAACCTTACCAACGGAAATTGCACAACTTTCAATGAATGCGATTCAGAAAGCATTGACAAGCAATCAAATTGTGACGTATGAATACGAACTTATAGTAAAAGGACAACAGCAGTATTTTGAAAACAGGATTCTGCCTGTATCGGATGACGAAGTCCTATCGGTGATCAGAGAGGTGACTGCTGCCAAAAAATCGGAAATTGCTATCAGAAACAACGAAAGATACCTGCGCAAATTGCTGACGCTGCTTAACGGTGCTCTGACATTAAAAAACCACACCGAGTTGCTTGCCTACATCGTTCAGCAAACCAAGGAATTGTTTCAAGCCGACAACTGTTTTATTACAAGATGGGACGAGCACAACAGGACTACCATCCCCATGCTGACAGATGAAGCCGGATTTAATCCTGTTATTAAGACTTGGAAGGCCGGGGAGCAAACGCTTACTGCATCACTGATGGATGAAGGACAAGCTATTACGGTTGAAAACATGATGGAAAGTCCTTATATAAGCCAAACAGCAGCATCTGCCTACATTGACAAATCGTTGTTGGGCATCCCACTGATCAGCAACGAATCAAAATACGGAGGCTTGATTATTGGCTACAGTAAGCCACATGAATTCACCATTACCGAGCTCGAACGTGCCAACCTGGCATCAGGAATTTTATCACTCTTGTTAAGCAACAACAGTCTTTTCAATGAGTTGCGCGAAAGTGAGAAGCTCATGCGTTCATTCATTGAACAAGCTCCTGTGGGTGTGATGGCTGTTGATGCAAAGGGAAATTATATTCTAACCAACGCGGCTGCCAATGAACTTTTTGGTTATTCCGAAGAAGAAATTCTGCAAAAGACAATCCTCGATTTCGTTCATGAAGATTTTATTGACAATGCCAAGAGTAGCTTTGAAAAGCTTTCCGCAGAAAAACCTTCAGTCACCCAAGTAATTTTACGACGAAAAAACGGCTCAACGTTTTGGGCATCGGTGCATGGAATAAAGATCAACGACAATCTTTTTATCGCCTTTCATATTGATATCACCGAAATTTTAGAGTCGCGGCAGAAACTGGCACATGAAAAAGCCCTTCTTTCGGGTTTGCTGAAATCCATTCCAGATATGGTCTATTACAAAGACCTCGAAGGGAGATATATCGGTTGCAATGAAGAATTGGAGCGTTTGACCAGTCTTCCCGAAGACCAGATCATCGGAAAAAAAGACATCGAAATACTTCCGCTTCAGAATGCAATAATTTGTCAGCAGCAGGACGAAAGCGTGATCCGAAACGAAAAAAGTGAAATTTTTGAAGAGGAATTTACCACAAAGGATGGATTGACAATTCCTCTCGAAACCTTAAAAGCTCCATTCTACAGCCTTGAGGGAGAGCTTATTGGAATTGTAGCACTCAGCAGAGACATTTCACTCAGGAAAGCCCAGGAAACAGAAATCAAGAAAAATCACAACCTGCTACGAAACCTCACATTAAACCTGCCGGGTGTTTTGTTTCAGTTTCATTTCAAGCCCAACGGCGATTTTGATTTCCCTTATCTGAGTGAGCGTGTCCCGGAATTTTTTAACCATACAGCTGACGAAATACGCAAGCGACCACGACTGCTGTTCAGAGCTATCCATTCTGATGACATCTCAGATGTGAAAAAAAGTATCAGAAAGGCATTTCGGCAGGACATCCCCTGGGAAAACGACTTTCGGATTGTGCATCCTGAAAAAGGCGTGAGGTGGATGCGCGGTAGCTCAAGCACACAGGTTTTATCCGATGGCAGCGTAATCTGGCATGGCTATTTGACCGATGTTACCGACAAAAAAGAGATTACCGAACAACTGAAACAAAGTGAAGAAAGGTTACAATCCATCTTTAATCACCTGCATGAAGTGATTTGGTCTGTCGAAATGCCTGAAAACCAATATGGTTTTATCAGCCCATCCTGTGAAAGATTGTTTGGCTATACGCAACAGGAGATTCTGAACAGGCCTCAATTGCAGTTTGAGATGGTGCATCCGGATGATGAAATTATCTTCCAGTCTGGAAATCAAAACCTAGCTGACGCCGAAGGTGGTAGTGTTGAATACCGCATTATCACCAAATCAGGTGAGATAAAATGGGTGCACGAACGAACTCGTGTAATCAAAGATGAAAGTGGCTCGGTTGTTAGAATCGAAGGCATTTTGACTGATATCAGCGACCGAAAACACAGCGAATTGGTTCTCAAACAAAGTGAAGAAAGGTTCGACCTGGCTCTTTCATTCACTGAAGCCGGACTCTGGGATTGGAACATCGAAACAGGTTATGTGTATTATTCAGATACTTGGAAAAAACTTTTGGGTTTCGAACCTGATGAAATACAAAACAACTTCGAAGAATGGCGCAAGCGCTGGCATCCCGATGACGAAGCAATGGTGAATAGGGCTATCAACGAATACCTAAACAAGCTCACCGATAAGTATGAAGTTGAATATAGGATCAAAACCAAATCAGGCGACTGGAAGTGGGTTGTTACGAAAGGAAAAATCATCTTCGATGCACAGGACAAACCTATTCGGTGGATTGGAACCAACAGCGATATAAGTCTCCGCAAGGAGCTGGAGCAAGACCTCCGCTTTACAACTGCCATGCAGGAAATTCTGATGAATATGGCAGGCAACATGATCAACCTCCCTGTCGAAAAACTCGATGAAGCTATACAGGATTCCCTTGCATTGGTTGGCGAGTTTGCCGAAACTGACAGAGCCTACCTGTTTTCCTATGATTTTGTGAACATGACGGCTTCTAACACCCATGAATGGTGCAACAAAGGCATTGAACCTCAGATAGAATACCTGCAAAATGGTTCGATTGAGGACATTCCCGACTGGATTGCGGCGCATAAAAAAAACGAGGTCATGGTGGTTGATGATGTTTCATTACTTGAGCCGGGCTCGGGATTACGTAATATTTTAGAACCTCAGGATATCAAATCACTGATCGCTGTACCATTGCGATCAGGCGATCAACTTATTGGTTTTCTTGGCTTTGACTCTGTAAGATCGCTCAAGAAATGGAAAGCAACAGAAATCATCCTGCTACGTTTTATGGCTGAAATATTTGTAAATGCCAAGGAAAGAATCCACAACGAAAAAGCACTTATTGAGAGTGAAGGCAATCTGAAACTCGCTACCGAGGCCTCGGGCACAGGCATTTGGACAGCTGACTTTAAAACCGATCAGGTAAAATTCAACACAATCTTTGCGAAACTGGCACACTTACCGGCCGACCAAACATCTGCTCAGATTGATCAGATATTCACACACATACACCCCGGCGACTTTGACTGGTTCTTCGATGAGGTGCAAAAGGTGAGTCAGGGAAAGGAAGATAACTTTCAGATTGAAATGAGAATAAACAACCCTGATGCATCTTTCTGGTGGGGACAGGTGAGTGGCAGTGTGGTTGAATACGACAGCGAAGGTTTTCCGGTTAAGGTGTCGGGCACTCTGAACGATATTACCGAAAGAAAGCTTATCGAAATAGCCCTGACAGAAAGTGAAGAACGATTTAAAAGCATATACAATAACAGTGCTATCGGGCTTTACAGAACGAGTCTCAAAGGCGAAATCCTGATGGCAAATCCTGCTATCGCAAAACTGCTTGGTTTTCAAAATAAAGCTGACTTCGCAAATCTTAACGTCATTACCGATGGCTTTTTGCATGAAGAAACACGTCAGAATTTTTTATCAGACCTATTGGATCAAGGCGAAGTGGCTGGAAGAGAGTCTGTTTGGAAAACGAAAACAGGTAAGAAAATCATCGTTAAGGAAAATGCAAGATTGGTAAGAGACGTTGACGGCAAAGCTATCTATATTGATGGCTCTGTGCTGGACATCTCCGACCTTAAAAATGCTGAAGAAAGCCTCAAAGTCAGCGAAGAGAAATTCAGACAACTGGCAGAAAATATTGACGATATCATTTGGCTCAGAGATGCAGAAACTTTCGAAACCATTTATGTAAATCCTGCTTTTGACCGTTTCACAAGCCTTTCGGGGAATGAATTTGGCAATGATCCTTCAACTATCCGAAAACTAATTCATCCGGAAGATAAGGAAGGGATAATCACAAAATTCGGACAACAAAACCTTGCTTTAGAGGATTACGACGGAGAGTTTAGACTCATTATTGATGGCAACACAAAGTGGGTCAGAACGCGCACCAAAGTCATCAGGGACGATGCCGGAAAAGCGTTGCGCATTGTCGGGATCGGGTCGGATGTGACGCGATTGAAGCAGGCTGAAGCATCGCTGCGCGAAACTCTCGAAACAGAAAAACAACTGGGTATGCTCAAATCGCGTTTTGTTTCCATGGCTTCACATGAGTTTCGCACCCCTTTGGCAACCATCCAGGCAACCACAGAAACCCTCCAGGCATATCATGCACAATTGTCGGAAGAACAGTTAAAAAAACGTCTTGAGAAAATTTCATCACAAATAGATCACCTCAAAAGTGTTATGGACGATGTGCTCAACCTGTCGAAAATTCAGGAAGGTAAGCTGGGCATGAATCCACAAAAAGGTGAATTAGTGTCATTTATATTCGAAATAATCGAAGAGTTTCA
>ERZ1645187.79-NODE-79-length-94154-cov-234.907023_pt1 | contig 94154 bp, 66 predicted proteins | sample MGYA00575352_ERZ1645187 | MGnify/ENA primary metagenome ERZ1645187 (study PRJEB40837, sample SAMN11349314) | freshwater sediment metagenome | isolation source: river sediment | host: Sediment | place: India: Wazaribad , New Delhi | collected 2017-02-21 ... | reverse complement strand
GGCTGCGCTTCCTAAACATGGCCGGTTGTGGACGTAAGTATGTGTAAAGGTCAGCTAGATGGCAAGACAAATCCCTGTAATCCAGACATGGCTAAAAGTATGTTCTGAGTTGCAGCCATGCTTTCCGCCCGGAAAGGCACCCACGCAACCACGACCGCTAGCATGGTCAACAACCAGGCAAAGAAACGCCCAACCCGGGTGCCTTGGGTATGTCCGCGGTTGGCCCGCCACTGGCGCCAGGCATGGTTGACGACCAGATAGAAGCCATGCAGCCCGCCCCAGAGGACGAAGGTCCAGCCGGCGCCGTGCCACAGACCGCCGAGCAGCATGGTAATCAGCAGGTTAGTCAGCCGGCGCGCCTCACCCTTACGGCTCCCGCCCAGGGGGATGTAGAGATAGTCCCGCAGAAAACGGGATAAGGTGATGTGCCAGCGCCGCCAGAAGTCGATGATCGAGGTCGCCTTGTAGGGCGAATTGAAATTCAGGGGTAACCGGACCCCGAACATCCGCGCCAGACCGATGGCCATGTCCGAGTAGCCGGAGAAGTCGAAATAGAGTTGGAATGTATAGGCCAGGGCGCCGCCCCAAGCCTCGAAAAAGGTCAGGGTGGTTCCAGCCTGGGCGGCGGCGAACACCGGCGTCGCGTAGACCGCCACGCCATCGGCCAGGACCACCTTCTTGAACAGGCCCAGGGCGAAGATGGTCAGGCCCACCGCCAGGTGCTCGGCCTTGAGCCGGTAGAGGGTTGACCGGGCGAATTGAGGGAGTACCTCGCGGTGATGGACAATGGGGCCAGCGATGAGCTGGGGGAAGAAGACGACAAACAGGGTGTAATGCAGGAAGCTGTATTCGTGGGTCTCGCCCCGGTAGGCGTCGACCAGGTAGGCGATCTGCTGGAAGGTGAAGAAGGAGATCGCCAGCGGCAGGATGATGGTCTCCAGGGTCAGGCCGGAGCCGAACAGGGCGTTGAGGTTGTCAACGAAGAAGTTGGCGTACTTGTAATAGCCCAGCAAGGCCAGGTTGGCGGCGATGCCCGCGACCAGGATGGCCTTGGCCTGGGGGTTGGGACCATTACCGGCGCGGGAACTCAGGGCGACGCCCACGGCATAGTTGAAGAGCATCGAGCCCAGGATCAGGCCGAGGTAGGCAGGGTTCCACCAGCCGTAAAAGAAGAGGGATGCGGCGACGAGCCAGGCCAGGGCCACCTTGTGGCGCCCTTGGGACCCGATCAAGTGGAAGCCCAGCAGGGTGATGGGCAGAAAGACAAAAATGAAGATGTAGCTGTTGAAAAGCATGCGGCCTTGCCCCTAACGGAGAGTCCCAAGCGGTAGTTGTCTATTTCCATTTATTTTTTTATCACCTTATCTCCGCAAAGAAAACCCCCCAAAAATAACGCAGAAATTCCGACAAAATCCGACAAATTCCGACATTCACCCCCTGCTTTTTCCAGGGTCGTCTACACCCTAACCGCCAAGCCATTTAGTTCCCCAGGAAGAGGCCACCGACAGGGATATTGGTCTCAGCCGGGATTGCCTCCCCCCGGCTGAATTCCCGCCATTCAGTGCCGATCAGGGCCTGGATGGGGCGGTACTGGGCCTTATAGGCCATCTTCCGGCAGTCCTGGAGCCAATAACCCAGGTAGAGATAGCGCAGCCCCAGGTGGCGGGCCAGGGCGATCTGACTGAGGATGGCGTAGACCCCCGGGGCCCGCCGACTGAAGTCTGGGTCGAAGCAGGTGTAGACGGCGGACAGGGCCTGGGGCAGGCGATCGGTGACGGCCAGGGCGACCAGGCGCCCACCCAGGCGCAACTCCAGTAGGCGGGTCTCGCCGCCCCAGGGCTGGATGAGGTAGTCCCGATAGCTCCCTGGGGTCAGTTGCTCGGTCATACCGCCATCGGGATGGCGGTGGCGCAGGTAGGCGGCGTAGAGGGCGAAGTGCTCTTCGTGGAAGGCCCGGGGCCGGTCATGGAGGTTGAGGTCGCGATTCAGGTCCAGGTTGCGCCGCTGGGAGCGGTTGAGGGCGAAGCGGCGGACATCCAGACGCACCGGCACGCAGGCCTGGCAGTGGCCGCAGGCGGGGCGGTAGATGAAGCGCCCGGCGCGCCGGTACCCCCGGGCCAGCAGTGACTCGTAGCCCGCGCCGGACAGGGGGGCGTGAGGATCGACGAAGAGGACGCGTTCCTCGCGTCCGGGCAGGTAGGCGCAGGGGCGGCCGGGGGTGAGATAGAGGGGCAGGTGCCGGGCCCCGACCGCCGAGGTCATGGTTCTTCCGGCTCCGGGGACCAGCTTCCGGGCCGGCCGGGCTCGGCGCAGAGGACGTCAAGGAGGGCGGTGAAGGTCATGCGGGGGATCGCCACCGCGCCCATCCGGCCGAGGTGGTCACTGTGCATCTGGCAGTCGATGAGCCCAAAGCCGCGGGCCGCCAGGGTCTGGCAGAGGTGGACCAGGGCGACCTTGGAGGCGTCGGTGGCGCGGCTGAACATGGATTCGCCAAAGAAGGCCCGTCCCAGGGCCACGCCATAGAGGCCGCCGACCAGTTCCCCCTGCCGCCAGACCTCCACCGAATGGGCCCAGCCCAGGCGATGGAGGCGCTCGTAGGCCCGCGCCATCAGGGGCAGGATCCAGGTCCCGTCCCCCTGGCGGCGGGGCGCGGCGCAGCCGGCGACCACCTCGCGGAAGGCCCGGTCCAGGCTGACCCGGAGGTCGCCGCGCCGCAGGGTCTTGGCCAGGCTGCGGGAGACGTGGAGCTGATCCGGGAGCAGGATGGTGCGCGGGTCCGGGGACCACCAGAGGATGGGGTCGCCGGCGTTGAACCAGGGGAAGATACCGTGGCGGTAGGCATTGAGCAGGCGGAGCGGGCTCAGGTCACCGCCCACGGCCAGCAGGCCATTAGGCTCCCGCTCGGCCCGTTCGACGTCGGGGAAGGGGGCCTGGGGATCACGCGGGTCGAGCAGATGCAGCATGAGGTGCGCGCCTGGGCTGGTTGCGACCGGCGGTTCAGGCGCGGGGCGCCAGAGAATCCCGGCGCCGCCGGCGGGGAAAAGCTTCGTCCCAACGGGGAAAAATTTGCCCGTGAGGGCCTGACTGGGTATAAGGCAAGGTTGTCCGGGCCTCCTTGCGGCTCATGCCAAGGGTGGCCTGAAATCATAACACGGGGTGGGACCTGACCCTGGCCAGGCGGGAAGCGGTCCGGCAACCCCGGAGCGGCAGGGCGCAAGCGCGATAACACCAAGATGCACTACAAAGTTTTCTATTATTTCGAGCGTTCCAACGACGCCATCTCCTCCGCCAGCGCCGTGGAGATGAGCGCCCACGACATCCGCCGCCAGCTCCTGGGGCGTTTTCATGGCGAGGACGACTATCTGGGCCTCATCGACGGGCATGACAATGTCCTGCAGATCCTCTGCGAGCCCCGGGCGGAACGTTTCTGGGTGGAACTGCCCGTCGAGGCCGCCAAGGCCTCCTGGGGCCGCTACCTGAACCTGGAGGAACTGGTGGAGCTGGTCGAGACCCTGCCCCCGGTCTTCAACAAGGACAGCCTGCCCGGACTGCAATACAAGCCCTGGTAGCCCTCAAGAACGGTTAGCGTGAAAGTCACGGGAATGTCTTTCATGATCAGGGGCGTGGTCTGCCGCCTCATGACAGTTAGCCCTCAAGAAATCGTTTACCCCCCTGCCTCCTGGTCTGGCAGCGGGAGCACAAGCCGCTGATGCGCTTACTCCCTCCTCCCGCGTGGGGGAGGGTCGGGGAGAGGGGGCGCCACGGTAACGCCCTCAACCGCCTTCCCCAGGGGCCGGCCGAGGCTTGAGGCTGCGCGCCAGGGGGGTGGCGCTGGCCGGGTCCTCGGGCCAGTGGTGCTTGGGATAGCGGCCGCGCATCTCCTTGCGCACCTCGGCGTAGCTGCCGGCCCAGAAGCCGGGCAGGTCACGGGTGAGCTGGATGGGACGGCGCGCCGGGCTGAGCAGTTGCACCAGGAGCGCCACCCGGTCGCCGGCGATGCGCGGGGTCTCCCGGGTGCCCAGCATCTCCTGCAAGGGCACGGCGAGGAGGGGGATGTCGCCGGCCAGATAATCGATCGGGCGCCGGGTGCCGGCGGGGGTGATCAGGTGGGTGGGGGCCTCCTGGTCCAGGCGCTGGCGTTGATGCCAGTCGAGGCCGGCGGCGAGGACAGCGGCCAGGTCCAGGTCCCGGACGGCAGCGAGGCGGCTCTTGCCCGCCAGCCAGGGGCCCAGCCAGTCGGCCAGGTCCGCGGTCAGCCGAGGGAGTGAAAGGTCCGGCCAGCCGGCCTCCGGTTCCAGCCGGCGTAGCAGCGCGACGCGGGCCTGAAACTGACGAGCCTCCGTGCTCCAGGGCAGGGTCTGGTCGGGATTCTCGCTGATCCGCGCTAGCAGCAGTTCCTGGACCGGATCACTGGCCAGGAGAGGCACTGGCCGGGAGCTGAGGGTAAGGGCATCGAAGCGGACGACCTCCTGGGCGGTGGGGGCCTCCCGCGCCGCGTCCCAGGTCAGGAGGCGCTCGCTCCGGAGCTGATGCTCGCCCACGACCAGCAGTTCGTCGGCGGCGATCGCCAGGGCGAGCTGGATCCGGCCCTCGCGCCCGGTGGCGTCGAGGCTGGCGACGACCAGGTAGGGATGCAGGGCCAAAGGATCACCCGCGGGCAGGATGGCCCCCGGGCCCTGGGCCAGGCGGTAACGGCCCTCCCGGTCGTTGCGCCGCTGGGCGACGCGGTCGGGATAGGCGAGGGCGAGGAGGCCGCCGGGGGTGGTGACCCCCGGTCGAGGCTCCCGTGCCAGCCCCTTGAGCAGGCGGTGCAGTTGGGTGGCGGCTCGGTCCACGGCCGCCAGGCGCCGGGGGTCCATGTATTGTTCATCCAGCCTGTTCACCGATGAGGTACCTGGGGCCGGTTGCCGCGCCCCGGGGATGCCCGGTCGCGCCTTGCTGGCGGGGTGGCTATTCTTCATGCCGGTGACGGAGTGCCTCCAGCCCGCCAGGGCAATGAGCCGGGTCTCCAGGTCCGCCGTCACCGGCGCCTCGGGATGGCGGAGGAGGGGGTCACGCTCGCTGAGCAGGGCGCAAAGGTCGACGGCCGTGCCGGTCAGGTGCGCCGGTGCCCCCAGCAGCAGGGCGGCGAGGCGGGGATGGAGCGGCAGGCCGGTCATGGCGCGGCCCAGGCGGGTGATGCGCCTCTCGGCGTCCAGGGCCTCCAGGCGCTGGAGCAGGGCGACGGCCTGCTCCCAGGCCGGACGCGGCGGGGCCTGGAGCCAGTGCAGCTCCGCCGGGTCGCGCACCCCCCACAGGGCCAGTTCCAGGGCCAGGCCGGCGAGGTCGGCCTGGAGGATCTCCGGGGTGCGGTGCGCCGGCCGGCCGACCTCCCGCGCCGGGGTCCAGAGGCGGTAACAGATCCCCGGTCCCAGCCGCCCGGCGCGTCCGGCGCGCTGGTCCGCCGAGGCCAGGGGGATGGGCGTGGTCACCAGGCGGGTCAAGCCGGAGGCGGGGGCGAAGCGGGGCTTGCGGGTCAGACCGCCATCCACCACCGCGCCGATGCCGGGGATGGTGAGGCTGGTCTCGGCCAGGTCCGTCGCCAGGATGATCCGGCGGGGACCGGCCAGGGCTTCGTCCCGCTCCCGGTCGTCTTGGCCCCTGGCCCTCTCAGGCGCTGGTGATCGCCGCAGGACCCGTTCCTGTTCCGCCAGGGACAGGGTGCCGTGGAGGGGGAGGATCTCGACCGCAGGTTGCTCCGCCGGTTCCGCCCGACCCTCCGGGGTCAGCTCTCCGGACAGTCGCGCCTGGAGTTGCCCGATCTCCCGGGCGCCGGGCAGGAAGGCGAGGACATCCCCCGGCTGCGCCACCAGGGCCTGGCGGATGGTGCTGGCCATGGCTGGCAGCCAGTCCGGTCCCGGGTCGCGGTCGGCGTAACGGATCTGGACGGGATGGCTGCGGCCGGCGGCCTGGATGAGGGGGGCGCCACCCAGGAGGTCCGCCAGGGGAGCGGGGTCCAGGGTGGCGGACATGGCCAGGAGGCGCAGGTCGGGGCGCAGGCCGGCGACCACGTCCAGGGTCAGGGCCAGGCCCAGGGCGGCCTCCAGGTTCTGCTCGTGGAACTCGTCGAAGAGGATGGCGCCGACCCCGGCCAGGGTCGGATCGACCTGGATGCGCCGGGTGAGGAGTCCCTCGGTCAGGACCTCGATCCGGGTGCGGGGGCCGATGCGCCGCTCGAAGCGCACCTGGTAGCCGACCGTCTCGCCCAGGGGCTCCCCCAGCAGGTCCGCCATGCGGGCGGCGGTGAGGCGCGCCGCCGCCCGGCGCGGCTCCAGCAGCAGGAGGCGCTGGCCGGCCAGCCAGTCCTCCGCGAGCAGGGCCAGGGGCACGCGGGTGGATTTGCCGGAGCCGGTGGGGGCCTGCAGGAGGGCATGACCGGCGCGCAGGGCGGCGCGGAGTTCGTCCAGGACCGCGTCAACCGGCAGGGGGGCGCGAAGCCCCTCCAGGACTGCGCCAACGGGCAGGGGGCCTGCGCTGAGGGAAGGGGTCACGTCGCGCGGGTAGGGGGTAGCTTCACCAGGCAGGCGCACCCCGCGTGGGCTGTTCGCTTCACTGGGCAGGCGCACCTCGCGGGGCTGGGGGCGTCGGCATCGGCCGGGTGGGGAGTCAAAGGGGCTCCCTTGCGCTGGCCTCCCGGTAGCGCGCGGCGAGGATGTCGATCAGCCCCGGATGGTCCCCGACCAGGCCCGTCAGGTGGACGGCCAGGCGGGGGAATTCCCCCTGGACGGTGGCGCTGATTTCCGCCAGGTCGCCCCCGGGGCCGGCGTGGCGGCCGGCGAAGAGAAACAGGGGCAGGACGAACACCGGGCTCAGGTCATCCTCCCGGCCCAGGCGGCGCAGGACCTCGATCAGCAACTCGCCGTTGAAGTCGTAGCGGGCCCCGGGACGCCGCTCCATGGCCGCCTCTTCCAGGTGGGTGTCACCGGGCAGCCGGGCCTTGAGGTCCGCGGCCAGCCAGCGCCGGGCGGCATTGACCTGGGGGCTGGGGGAGCCGTGGTCGACCATCACCACCCGCCGGGGAGGCCGGCCCGTCGCCCGCGCCGCGCTATTCAGGCGGTCGAGGAGGATGGCCGTCAGCCGGGGTTCCCCCTCGGGCAGGGGGCAGAGGGGCGGCGCCAGCGTCAGGGCGAAGGGGCCGCATTCAGTCCTGAGCTGGGCGGCCAGGGTCGGCACGGCCTCGGTCAGGGCGGCGCTGAGGCCAAAGAAAAGGGGCAGGAGCAGAAAGTCCCGGCTCCCGTCCGTCAGTCGGGCGCGCAGCCAGGGCTCCAGGGTGGCGGCGGGCTGGCCGTCGAGCCGAACCGGGGGTACCTGGTCGGAATGGGCCAGGGAGACCGGCGCCACGGCCTGGCCCAGGTGTTCGGCCAGGCACTCGGCCAGGGCCCGCAGCGCCAGGGTGGACTGGGGGCGTCGGGAGCCGTTGTCCAGAAGCAGGATCTCGGGCACGGGTGGTGACTTGGGTTACTCAGGCCGGGGACATCGCCCCGGCCTGCTCGGATCGGCGGGCGCTACCCGAGGTAACGCCCGCCGGGTCTGGTTCAGGGGGCCGGATCAGGGCGCCAGGACGTAGAGTTCGACGCGACGGTTCTGGCCGCGGCCGGCCGCGGTGTCATTGCTGGCCACGGGCCGCTCCTTGCCCAGACCGACGGCCGTCAGGCGGTCGGCGGCGACGCCACGGGCAACCAGGGCCGCCATCACCGCCTCGGCACGGGCCTGGGAGAGGGCCAGGTTGGTCTCGTCGCTCCCGGAACTGTCGGTATGGCCCTCGATACGGATCTTGAGTTCGGGGAAGGCGGCCAAGGCGGCGGCGATGCCGTCGAGGCTGGGGATCTGGCCGGCCGGGAGTTCGGCCTTACCGGCGGGGAAGCGGACCTCCTTCTCGGCCAGGGCCAGGAGGATGCCTTGGTCCGTCGCCTGGCCACCGAGGGCGGTCAGACGCGACCAGATGTCCCGCTGACGTTGCCGGGCCTGGTCGGCGCCGGCGCGGGCCGCGGTTAGTTCATCCGCGGCCTGTTTACGCTGCTTGTCCAGTTCGGTCTTCGCCTGGGCCAATTCCGTCACCAGCTTTTTGCGCTGGGCCTCCATCTCCGCCGCGGCCTGGTCGCGTTGGGCCTCGGCCTTGGCCAGTGCCTCTTCCGCCTGCTGGCGCTGAGAGTCCAGATCGGCGCTGAGGGTCGCGATCCGATCCTGGGCTGCCGTCAGTTCCTCGCTCAGGGCGGCCTTGGTCTGGGTCGCCTCCTGGGTCAGGCGCTCCAGTTCGGATTGAGCGCCGGAGTGGGCCATGCGAGTATGTTCGAGGGTGCCGAGGAGGGTTTCATGCTCGCCCTGCAGGTCGGCGAGGGCGGCCGCTTTCGCCTCATGCCCCTGCTTGAGTTCGGCGATCAGGGCCTCGGCCTGGCTCTTCTCGGTGGCATGGGTGGCGGTATCCGCTTCGATCTGTTGCCTGAGCTGGGCGATCAGGGCCTCCGCGTCCCCTTTCTGGGTGGCGAGGGCGGTCTCATCCCCCTCATGCTGCTGCTGAAGCTGGGCGATGAGGGCCTGCGCCTCCGCCATCTCCGCGGCGTGAGCGGCCGCGTTGGCCTCGATCCGCTGGTTGAGCTCGGCGATCAGGGCTTCGGTCTGGCTCTTGTGGGCGCCGTGGGTGGCCAGGGCCTCCTCAAGACGAGCGGCGGCGGCCTTGAGATTGCCGTCGGCGGTGGTGAGGGCGGCCTCATGCTCCTGGCGGAGGGCGGCCAGGGCCTCGCGCTCGGCGGTCAGGGCGGACTCGGTGGTCTGGATCTTGACGGTGGCCGCGCTCAGGGCTTCCTTCAGTTCTTCGTACTTGTGCTTGGTCTGGGTCAGGGTCTCATCCAGGGTGGCGAGATTGTTGCGCTCGGCCTCCAGGGAGTGGCGGGCATTGATCAGTTCGCCTTTGATGGTCTGGATGCGCTGCTCGTAGGTCCCCAGCAGGGCCGCCCGGTCCGGCTCGCTGCCCACCAGCAGGGTCCGGTATTTGACCACTTCGGCGGTCAGGTCATCGGTGACCTGGAGGATGTGGGCCTCATGGTCGGCGGCGGCCTGGGTGGCGGCCTGGTGCAGGTTGGCGATCTCACCCTTGAGGGTCTCGATCTCCTGGCCCGCGGCCTGGAGTTGTTGCTGCAAATCGGCCTGCGTGGCCTCGGACTGGGTGCGCAGACTGGCGAGCTGGGCCGCCTGTTCCTCCTGCTTGGCCTGGGCTTGGGCCTTGAGATCCGCCTGGGCCTTGGCCGCCTGGTCGAGGTCGCCGAGGAGAGCGGTCTCCCGTGCCTTGTGTTGGTCGATGGCGGTAGCCAGTTGCCCCTTGAGGTCGGACTCCTGGGCCCGATGCTGGTCGATCGTGGCGGCGAGCTTTTCCTGGAGGCCGGTATGCGCCACTTGGGAGGCGGTGAGGGCCTCGCCCTTGGCGCGAATCTCCGCCTGGTGGGCATCCAGACGTGCCTGGGTGTGCTGGTAATACCAGGCCAGCAGGGTGATCAGGCCGATGGTGAGAACGGCCAGCATGAGGGTCCAGGTACGAAAGGGCGAGGCGGGCTGGGTATCTGACATCGTCTTCCTCCGCGGCGGTGTTGCCGTGATTTATTCGGTTTTGTCCCTGGATGGGGAGGAGGAAGACAGTTTATCCCAAGGCCCGCGGGTCGGGGCAGGGATTATTGCTGGGCCCACCGGTGGACAAAATTGTGGCAGCCCCGCTAATGACAGGGCCGTCCCTGCCAGGCAAAATATTCCGCTGTACCAAGACATCGTTTAAGCGCCGCTCCGCCCCGTGCCGGGTGGGGCGGTTTTTGTTCTCAGCGGGCCACAGCGGGGATCATCGCCATGCGTCAGTTCGTCAAGTCGTTCGCCTGGATCGCCCTTCTTCCCTCCCTGGCCGCCCCTCTGGCGGCGGGCGCGGCGGATGAGGTCGTGCACATCTACAACTGGAACGACTATTTCGCCGAGGACACCCTATCCGGCTTCCAGGCGCGTACCGGGGTGCGGGCGGTGCTGGACCTCTATGACAGTAACGAGATCCTCGACGCCAAGCTGCTGGCGGGCTCCAGCGGCTACGATCTGGTATTCCCCACGGCCCTGCCCTTCGCCGCCCGCCAGATCAAGGCCGGCATCTATCAGCCCCTGGACAAGTCCAAGCTGCCGGGCCTGAAGCACCTTGACCCGGAGATCCTCAAATCCCTCCAGGCGATCGACCCGGGTAACCAGTATCTGGTCCCCTACATGTGGGGCACCACTGGTCTGGGCATCAACGTCGACAAGGTCAAGGCCGCCCTGGGTGAGGAACCGGTGGCGAGTTGGGCCCTGGTCTTCGACCCCGAGAAGGCCAAGAAGCTCGCCGGCTGCGGTCTGACCCTGTTCGACGATCCCACCGAGGTCTTCGCTGCTGCCATGACCTATCTGGGCAAGGACCCCAACACCCGCGACAAAAAGGACCTGGAGGCCGTCCAGAACCTGATCAAGGCCGTGCACCCCTACATCCGCTACTTCCATACCTCCCAGGTCATCAGTGACCTGGCCAATGGTGATACCTGCGTCGCCATGGGTTATTCCGGCGATGTCCTTCAGGCGCGGGACAAGGCCGTGGAGGCGGGGAACGGGGTCAAGGTGGCCTACCTGGTCCCCAAGGAAGGCGCCGTGCTCTGGGTGGATGTCATGGCCATTCCCAAGGATGCCCCCAATCCCGCCCAGGGTCTGGCCTTCATCGAGTATCTGCTCGATCCCAAGGTCATTGCCGCCGCCTCCAACTTCGTCAACTACGCCAATCCCAACCTGGCGGCGACCGAGTTCCTCGACGAGGGGGTGCGCCAGGACCCCGGCATCTACCCCTCCGCGGAGACCCGCGCCCGGCTCTTCACCCTCAAGGAACCCAGTGACAAGGAGATGCGCGAGCTCAATCGCATCTGGACCCGGCTCAAGGCCAATCGCTGACCCCGGGCGGCTACCGGCAGATGGTCAGTTCAGACGTCCAGGGTCACGCTCAGGGTCAGGCCGCCTTCGCGGCCTGGCAGGATCCAACGGCGAAGCCTTACGTGCGCATCGAGGGGGTGAGCCGTTATTTCGGCGAGGTGCATGCCCTCAACGATGTGAGTCTGGATATCTACCAGGGGGAGTTCTTCTCCCTTCTGGGGGGGTCTGGCTGCGGTAAGTCCACCCTGCTGCGGCTGCTCGCCGGACTGGATACCCCGACCAGCGGGCGCATCTGGATCGACGGCGTGGATGTCACCGATATTCCGGCCTATCGCCGGCCGGTGAACATGATGTTCCAGTCCTACGCCCTCTTCCCACACATGACCGTCGAGGCCAACGTCGAGTTTGGCTTGCGCCAGGAGCGGATGCCCAAGGCCGAGCGCGCCGAGCGGGTGGGCGAGATGCTCGACCTGCTGCGCATCGGTGAGCTGCGCAAGCGTCGCCCGGACCAGCTCTCCGGCGGGCAGCGCCAGCGCGTCGCCCTGGCCCGCTCCCTGGCGAAGCACCCCAAGCTGCTGCTGCTGGACGAGCCCCTGGGGGCCCTGGACAAGAAGCTGCGCACCCACACTCAGTTTGAGCTGGTCAAACTCCAGGAGCGCATCGGTATCACCTTCGTCACCGTCACCCACGACCAGGAGGAGGCCATGACCGTGTCCAGCCGCATCGCGGTCATGGACGCCGGCCAGATCATCCAGGTCGACACCCCGGGGGCGATCTACGAGTATCCCAACTGCCGGATGGTGGCGGGTTTCATCGGCTCGGTGAACCTCTTCGAGGGCAAGGTCTTCGGCCGCGAGGACAACGATATCCTGGTGGCGGGGGAGGATTATCTGGTCATGCGGCTGCGTTGCCTGCAACCCTTGTCCCTGGGGACGCCGGTCTCCGTCGCCGTCCGCCCGGAGAAGATGCGCCTGTGCCCCGAGTGCCAGGGCCCGGGCGATAACCGGGTCACGGGCCGGGTGGAGGACATCGCCTACCTGGGCAATGTCTCCATCTACCACGTCCGCGTCTCGCCGACGCAGGTGGTGACCATGACCCTGGCCAACATGCAACCGCGCACCGAGCAGATGCTGACCTGGGGCCAGGAGGTGACCATGACTTGGTCGCCGGTCTGTGGCGTGGTCTTGACGGAGTGACGGCGCCGCATGACTTTCATCAGGCCGCAGGACTTTTACCTGACGGAATGGCCGGACCCCTTGTCATGATCCTTGACCACGGCGTCCAACGCGGCCCCGCCCACCCTGGGCAGGGGCAAGCATGATCCCGCTTGGGGATACCCAGAGCCAGGCTCGCCCCGAGACGGTCGCGGGAACCGGTCTCCGGTCGCGCGCCTGGCCGCAGACCTGGCAGTGGCGGCCCGGGCGTTGGCTGAACATCGGCCTGCCCTATTTCTGGCTGCTGCTGTTCTTCTTTCTGCCCTTCGTCATCGTCTTCCAGATCAGTCTGGCGGAGCCCCAGATCGCCCAGCCCCCCTACACGGCCCTCACCGAGTGGGTGGACGAGGCGGTGCTCCAGCTCCGCCTCAACCTCGGCAACTACGCCCTGGTGGTGGAGGACGAGCTCTACCGGGCGGCCTTCCTTAATTCCCTCTGGGTCGGCCTGGTCAGCACCCTGGGGTGCCTGCTCATCGGCTATCCCATGGCCTACGCCATCGCCACCGCGCCGGAGCGCTGGCGGGTGCCCTTGCTAATGATGATCATCCTGCCCTTCTGGACCTCTTTCCTGATCCGCGTCTACGCCTGGATCGGCATCCTCAAGGGCAACGGGCTGCTCAACAATTTTCTCCTCGCCCTGGGGCTGATCGATGAGCCCCTGGCCATCCTCCACACCCAGACGGCGGTCTACATCGGCGTCGTCTATTCCTACCTGCCCTTCATGGTCCTGCCCCTCTACGCCAATCTCAGCCGGCTGGACATGACCCTGTTGGAGGCGGCGGCGGACCTGGGCTGCCGGCCCTGGCGGGCCTTCCTGCGCGTGACCCTGCCCCTGTCCCTACCGGGCATCCTGGCGGGCAGCCTACTGGTTTTCATCCCGGTGGTGGGCGAGTTCGTCATCCCCGACCTCCTGGGCGGGCCGGATTCCCTCATGGTCGGGCGCATGCTCTGGACCGAGTTCTTCTCCAACAAGGACTGGCCCCTGGCCTCGGCCCTGGCCCTGGTCCTGCTGGCCCTGCTGGTGGTGCCCTTCGTCGCCCTGCAACGCTGGCAATCGCGCCTGGAGGGTGAGCGATGAAGACTCGGCGCTGGCCCCTCTACAGCCTGCTGGCCTTCGGCTACGCCTTCCTCTACGTGCCGGTGCTGCTGCTGGTCGTCTACTCCTTCAACGCCTCGCGCCTGGTGACCGTCTGGGGCGGTTTCTCGACCCACTGGTACGGCGAGCTGCTGAATAACACCCAGATCCTGGATGCGGCCTGGCTGAGCGTTCGCATCGCCACCGTCAACGCCACCCTGGCGACGGTGCTCGGTACCCTGGCGGCCATGGCCCTGGTCCGCGGCGGGCGTTTCCGCGGCCGCGGCGGCTTCGAGTTGCTCCTCACCGCCCCGCTGGTCATGCCCGAGGTCATCGTCGGTCTGTCCCTGCTGCTGTTGTTCGTGGCCATGCAGCACGGCATCGGCTGGCCCGAGGGCCGCGGTTTCACCACCATCACCATCGCCCACATCACCTTCAGCATGGCCTATGCCACCGTGGTTATCCGTGCCCGTCTGGCGCAGATGGACCGCTCCCTGGAGGAGGCGGCCATGGACCTGGGCGCCCGGCCGATCGTGGTCTACCTGCGCATCACCCTGCCCCTCATCGCCCCGGCCCTGCTCTCCGCCTGGCTGCTGGCCTTCACCCTGTCCCTGGACGATCTGGTCATCGCCAGCTTCGTCGCCGGGCCCGCCTCCACCACCCTGCCCATGGTGGTCTATTCCAGCGTCCGCCTGGGCGTCTCGCCCCAGATCAATGCCCTGGCCTCCCTGATCCTGCTCTTCGTCTCCCTGGCGGTGATCGTCGCCGGCCTGGCCATGGCGCGGAAGCGGGATTGAGGTGAGGCTTCTTCGGGCTGGTGGTTGGGGTTCGTTGATCGAAATCTGAGCTGGGGGGCGGTGGTTGCTCATGTCCCACGCTGAACGTGGCGCTGACCTCATTGCCTTGGAGTTGATGGATGACGCTGGATAGAAGGCAATTTCTTCACCTGGCGGGTCTGACCACCTTGGGAGGGGCCACGGGAGCCCTCGGTCTGGGCGCTAGCCTGACCGGCTGCGGCAACCAATCCCACGCCATCACGGCCACGCCGATCCGCTTTCCACCGGCGCTCCGGCCGGGGGATCTGATGGGCATCACCTCCCCCACGGCCGGGGTCAAGGCCGCGCTGGGGCCACGCATGGGCTTTGCCTACGACACCCTCGGCGCCCTGGGCTATCGCTACCGGGAAGGGAACTGCCTCTGGGGCGAGGGCCTCCTTAGCGCCCCGGCGGCGGAACGGGCGGCGGAACTGCAACGCATGCTGCTCGACCCCGCCATCGCCGCGGTCTTCCCGCCCGACGGTGGGGAACTCCTGATCGACATCCTGCCCTTGCTGGACTTTGAGGCCCTGGCCCAGGCCCCGCCCAAGTGGGTCATCGGCTACTCGGACCTGAGCACCTTCATGCTCCCCTACACCCTCCTCACCGGTATCGCCACCCTCTCCGGCACCAATCTCTGGGAATGCCCCATCAACCCCACGGCCCCCGGCCTGGCTTATTGGCAGGAGGTCGTGACCCTGGAGTCTGGTGCGACCTTCTCCCAGCGGGCCGCCGACCTCTATCAACCCCATGACAGCGATTGGGCGCAACTCCCCCCCGACACCACCCAGTTCGACCGCACCGCCCTGGTGCGCTGGCAGTGCCTGGGCCATGAGGATCAGCCCGCCTATCACCTGGAAGTGAGCGGGCGGCTGATCGGCGGCACCCTGGATGTGATCGGCATGCTGGCCGGCTCGGCCTATGGGGACCTTCGGCGCTTCGCCAGCACCCATGCCCATGAGGGGCTGCTGGTTTATCTCGACAACTGCGACTACAACACCGCCCAGTATTGCCGGGCCCTCCATCACCTCCGCCTAGCCGGCTGGTTCGATGCCGCCAATGCCGTCCTCATCGGTCGTACGGCCGCGGAGTCCGTCGAGGGCTTCTCCCAGCGCGATGCCCTCCTCAACGCCTTGGGCGACCTGGACATCCCCGTCCTTTACGACCTCGACATCGGCCATCTACCGCCGCAGCTCATGCTGATCAATGGTGCCCTCGCCAGCTTGCGCTTTGGCCTCGGGGAGTGGCGAATCGACCAGACCCTGGCCTGAAGGGCGACTGCTTAGGCTGCCTCAGGCCAGCCGGGTAAGTTAGGCATACCCCATGGACTTGCCCAGGGCCCACCGGGGCGCTTCGTTTTCATGGCTGGCCGGATAGCCAGTCTGAAACAGCAGGGCGTCACTTGCGCTGTCCTTGACATCGAAGCTCGATAGCCGTGTCAGGTAGTTCTGGCACTGGACCCGATCCGGGGTGATCCAGTTGCCTTGCGTGAGCGTCCCAAGCTCACCGGGGGAGGGGTGCGGCTAGTTCGGACATCAGGTGGGCCAAACCACATCCTCGTAGAGATCGGCGAGCGTCACCCGGAGATCCAGTCCGCCGCAGACAAAGGTCAGGACCCCGCCATCCTTGATCTCATGAAGCCAGCCGCCATCGGCTTCCCGACGGTAGACTTCCACCAGTTGCCGGTCCTGAGCCAGTAGAAGGTAGTAACTCAGGCTTGGCAATGACCGATAGGCGAGCAACTTCTCACGCCGGTCGGTCACTTCGGTCGACGGGGAGAGGACCTCGGCGATGAGGCAGGGCGCGGTTTTGTACAGGGGCTCCCTGTCCGTCGGATCGCAGGTGAGCATCACGTCGGGGTAGTAGAAGGTCTCATGTGCTGCCACCCGTACCTTCATGTCGCTGATGAACACCCCGCAGGGCGTACCGCGAGTGGCTGCCCGCAAGTGGAAGAAGAGATTGCCGGCGATGCGGTTATGCGACTCCCCCGCCCCGGACATCGCGTAAACCTGACCGGCAATGTATTCATGGCGGATCGTGCTTTCCTGTTCGCCGCGAAGATAGTCATCGACGCTGATCGGCAACCTCTGGGCGGGGAGATTCATGGGGCTGCTCCGCGGAGTGGGATGGGAAATACGAGGACGCTGGTGCCTGGAAGGGACCTCAGGGGACCTCGGAGCGAACGTTATTTTAGCCGGTAGGAAGGGCGATGGAGATCAAGCTCTCAGCCACGATCCAACCGTCCACCAGCTTTAGTGGTGGATTGGCGGTAGCATGCAAGCGGTTCGCCGGCACGGTTGTTGGTTAGGCTTATTGCGGCGGCGGGGGGGGAGCGGGACAGGGCGCAAAAATACCATTGCTCAGGGCCTCCAGGCACTGCTTGCCGGTCTGAGTGCCCTGAGCTGGGTTGAAACCGGCAAGCATTTCATCATGATCCAGCGAACGAAGCTGGCGCGCCAGGGTGCAGGCGGGTTTCTCCCAGCATGCGATCACCTGGCCGCAGACCTTTTGGACCAGTTGCTCGCAGGGCGGTGTTCCCGCAAGGGGGCCCGCCTGCAGCGAGTTGGCGGGGGCGATGGATGTGGCGGGACTCGTCACGGATGAGTCGGGGGTGGCGGTGCCCTCCGCCTCTTTGGTCACCGCGGGCGGATTGAGCATATCCTGCCTCGGCACCACGCGCCCTTCCTGTACCAGGATCACGGAGCCGTCCTCCAGACGATGCACGCCGTCCCAGAGCTGGGTCTGGCGGCCGTCCCGGCTGAAAATGGGTTGATGGGTGCGGGGGTCGATCTGTACCTGCCCGCCCCCCGCCAATGGCGCCTTCCAGGGCTCGCCGGCCGTTGTTGGCAGGCTGGCGAGGGAAAGGCACAGGGCCACCATCAGCAAACCGGGCAGGTGGCCAGCCAGATTGACCTTCAGGCTGCAGGACCATCGTACCCCGAGCCTGGGGGGCAATCGCTTGACGAACTTTGTCATCAGGGACCTCCAAGGGAAGAGATTGCGTTGAGGACGACGGCCAAGGCCGGACACAAGGGGTAGGACCTGTATTACCCTCAGTTCGCCACGGGCAAGACCTCTCCTCAACAAGTCTGGCCTTTGCCTTTATTCTAGTCGACGCCTGTCATGGACAGGTCCCCGCGGTTGTTCGCCGTCCTCAGAGGGGCGCTAACGCCCGGGGCTCAATCGCAATCATGGGAGTACGCTTCATGTCTTCAAGCAAGGTTATTGCCACCCTGGCCGCGCTGGCTCTCACGGCCGGCTGCGTCACCACCCAGGAGGCGGAACGGGCCATGGCCTCACGCTTCATCGGTCAGTCGAGCGATGCTTTTTTCAGCAGTTACGGTACGCCCCAGTCGTCCTTCCCCTTGCATAACGGCAATACCCTCTACACCTGGCGCGGTGGTCAGACTGTCTACCATCTTCCCGCCCAGTATCAGACCATCAACCCCCCAGGGGCTGGCCTAGGGAGCACCTCGACCAAGACGACCACGCACGTCTCGCACCCCGCTCCAGGACAGACGGTCACCGAAACCAAGACGAAAAGCTTCAGCTCGGGCATCAGCATCCCCCAGCAGGTGATGGTCTCGCCGCCGCGGGATGTCTCCCTCTTCTGCGAGGCGCAGATCACCGTGAATCCCCAGGGCACCATCACGGCCCTGCGCGTGACCCAGGATACCGATGGGGCTGGCTTGAGCCTGTCGCGCTGCGCCGAGGTCTTTGGAGTGGAATAGCCAGTCGCCACGGGTTCCGCTGGCGCGATCCTCGCCGTTGGTTTGCTCGGTTAGTCGCCGGGAAAGGTGGCGGCGGCGAGCAGATAAAGGGTGGCGGCCAGGATCACCACCACCGTGAAACCCCAGTGGATGGCCAGCACCGTGGCCAGGACCGCGGCCACCACCGAGGCGAAGCCGTTCACCGCCCAAGCCCAGGGTACCAGGGCCGGGCGGTGGGCGCCGAGGCTGGCCAGACCCAGGGGGAAGGGCAGGCCCATGGCCAGGCCCAGGGGGGCGATCAGCGCCGCGGCCAGGGTCATCTTGGTGCCGATCGCCAGCCCCATCAGGGGTTGAAAGACGGCGGGCAGGGTGAGGACGTAGGTCAACGTCAGCCCCCCGATGGCCAGGGTCGCCAGCCGCACCGCCCGCCGCGACCCCACCCGAGACTGCAAGCGGTTGCCGAGGTGGCTACCCAGGCCGGCGCAGAGCAGGAAGCTGGTCAGGACCAGGGAGACGGCGTAGACCGGGTGGCTGAGGAAGAGGATGAACTTCTGGATGAAGGCGATCTCCACCAACATGAAGGCCAGGCCCAGGGCAGTAAAATAGATCAGGACCCGTCCGGCGCCGGGTGCTGGCCCCGGGATTGATTCCCGGTGGGGGGCGGGATGAGCGGCAGCGGGAGCGTCGGCCGGGCTGCGCCGCAGAAAGAGCCAGAGGGGTAGCAGGGTGAGCAGGGCGCCGAAGACCAGGGCCTGGGTCAGGGTGGCGACCAAAACCGGATAGCCCCATTCCAGGAGCGAGAGGCCGCCCCGGGCCTTGAGGCCGAGGATCTCCCCCAGGCTGTCCCAGCGGAAGAAGTGGAAAAAGTAGGGCCGGTCATCGCGGGCCGGGTCGATCCGGAATTTGTAGCGGTCGAGGAAGTCCTGGCGATCCGCGGACAGCAGGGCCGCCGCCCCATCGTAAAACCAGGGCCGGTCGAGGCGGTTGAAGCGGTTGGCCTCCGCCGCGTCCATGCCCGGCTGCCAGACCAGGTCGAAGGCGCGGGCCTCGCGGAAGGCCGCCGCCGCGGCCAGTTCCGCGGGGGTGAAGGGGGTGGTCTTGACCAGCAGGGTCGCCGTCTTCCAGCCGCGGATCATCACCAGGTGCGCGCCGGGGTCCCGGATGCCCCGGGCCTCCAGGGCCGCTATCGCCGTGGCGAAGAGCTTGAGGGGGTCCCGGGGCGGCAGGGTCACCCAGCGGGTGATGGCCAGCAAGCCGCCAGGTGTCAGGTGATCCAGATAGGCCCCTAGGGCCTCCGTCGTGTAGAGATAGGTCTCCGCCAGGCCGTGCAGGCCGGCGGCGGCGGTCGAGAAGGCGTCGAGGAGGGCGACCTGGATGAGGTCGTAGCGCTGGGCATGCCCCTCGACGAACCCCCGGGCCTCGGCCAGGTGCGGGCGCACCCCGGGGAGGCTGTAGGGCCGGCCGGAGTAGTCGCCGAAGGTCTCCTGCACCAGGGCCACCACCTGGGGGTTGAGCTCCACGGCGTCCACCGTCCGCGCCCCCAGGGCCAGGGCCTGGAGCACATCCGTGCCGCCCCCCGCGCCCAGGACCAGCACCGCGGGTTCCTGGAGCAGGTGGTAGGGCAGGGCGGAGGTGAGGAAGTCCAGGTAGCCCTGGGCGGCCCAGTCGCCGTCGAAGCGGTTGATGGCGGTCAGGCCGTCGCCGTCGGTGAAGAGGGCGATCTGGGGTGGTGGTTCGGCGGTCGCCAGCAGGCTCAGGCCCGGGGCGTGGCGAAAGGGCACCTGGGGGCTGGCCACGGCGGTCACGACCCCCAAGGGGCTGGAGACCTCCGCCAGGACCCGGGTGCCGGTGATGCGGAGGGTCTGGGACAGTTCCTTGTAGGGGGAGGGCTGAAGGACGGTCCAGGCCGGCGGCAGGGCGAGCACGGCCCCGGCCACCAGCGCCAGGGCCACGGCGGCGCCGCGCCGGCCGGGACGCCAGGCCACCAGGGCCCCGGCGACCAGCCCCAGGGCCGCGCTGCCGCGCAGGGCGGTGGCCGGCGGCAAGAGCAGCAGCAGGCCGACGGCCCCGAGCCCGCCGGCGGCGGCGCCGAGGATGTCGGCGGCGTAGAGACGGGGAATGCGGTCCGGGAAGCGGGTGAAGCTCAGGCACAGGGCGGTGGCGGCGCACAGAAAGGGGACGAGCAGCAGGCCGTAGATCAACCCCAGCCGGGCCGGCTGGCGCGGGTCCCAGAGGATCTCCAGGGCATTGAAGCCGACCCGCTGGGCGGCGAGGAAGGCCAGCAGGGCGGTCAGGCCAAAGAGTCCGGCGGCGAGGGTGAAGACGCTCGCGAAGCGCGCCTTGAGGGGCCTCTGGGCCAGGGTCACCAGGGCCCCCGCCGTCCCGTAGCCGAGCAGGGCGACGCTGATCATCATGTAGGCGAAGTGATGCCACTGGATGATCGAGAAGAGCCGCATCAGCAGCACCTCGTAGCTCAGGACCCCGGCCGAGAGCAGGAAGATGGCGGCGTAGGGCGGGCGCTGGGCGGTCATGGCGCTGAGCTGGGTGCAACAACGAGCGGGCTGTTGAACGCTTTCAGGGCTTGAGCGCGGCAGGGTGGGTTTGTATCAGGACGGGGCGTGCACCCGTCCCCTTCAGTCCTTGCCGCCGCCGGTCAGGGGCACGAAACTGACGGGGAGGATCTGGCGGGTACTGACCTGACCCTCCGCGGTCTTCTCCACCAGCAGCAGGTACTGGGCCATGAAGTGAGCGCCGACGGGGATGACCATCCGCCCGCCGGGTTTGAGCTGGCGGATCAGGGGCGGGGGGACATGACTGGCGGCGGCGGTGACGAGGATGGCGTCGAAGGGGCCGGCCTCCTCCCAGCCGTAATAGCCGTCACCGGCGCGGGTCTGGATGTTGGCGTAACCCAGTGCCTTGAGTCGGGCGGCGGCCTCTTTGGCCAGGGGGGCGATGATCTCGATGCTATGGACCTGGGCGACCAGTTCCGCCAACACCGCCGCCTGGTAGCCGGAGCCGGTACCGATCTCCAGGACATGCTGGTCGGCCCGGGGGTCGATGAGGTCGGTCATCAGGGCCACGATGTAAGGCTGGGAGATGGTCTGGCCATGGCCAATGGCCAGGGGACGGTTGGCGTAGGCGTAAGGGACCTGGTCGGCGGGCACGAAGCGGTGGCGCGGCACCTTGGTCATGGCGGCCATGACGGCGGGGGAGAAGGCCGGGCGGCCGGTCTCACTGGCCGTCTCCGTGGCCAGGTCGGCGATCGCCGTCATCAGTTGCTCCCGCTGGCGGGTGAACTCGTCGGCGCAGGGGGGCCGCGTCATGACCAGGCACAGCAGGGCGAGGAGCAGGAACTGGCGCGACATGGTGGCAACCTCCTCGGAATTCCGTCGCAGTCAGAGGTCGACGATCAGTTCGTTGAGGCGCGCCCCCAACTGCCGCTGATGTTGCAGGGCATCGTCATAGGCGGCGAGAGGACCCCGGCCCGAGGTCAAGACGGTCCCAGCCGTGGTGGCGGCAGGGGCTTCGGCAACGCGCAGCATCTCCAGTTGTCTGAGGGTCTCCCCCAGGGCCTGGGCGAAAGACTCCAGGGCCTGGCGCAATTCCTGGCCCCGGCGGATGGCGAGGTCCTCGGCGGTCAGGCGCCGCATGTCCTCCCCGAGGGCATCCAGACGGCTGACCAGGAGGCCGATGCGGCCTTCCACCCCCTGGCGGGCCTTTGGGCGCAGCAGGAACAGCAACCGCCGCGGGGAAAGTCCGAAGAGCTCATCGTGCAGTTGCTGATAATCGCCCTTGAGGGCGGCCATGTCGTAGAGCAGTTTGACCAGATTGGACATCGGGGCACCGGTGGACGGCGAGGGAACGCGAGTACGGCCGGCCCGGCGGCCAAGAGGCGCGGGCTCGCTGGCAAGATTAGGCCGGCGGCGTCCGGAATGCCAGCCCTTCCAACGCTGGGGATTGCTAGAATGATGGCCAACATCAACCCGCGTGGAGATCCCCCCGCCATGTCCCCCTCGAACGGCACCCTGGCCAAGGTCCTGGCCCCGCTGACCCTCCTGGCGATGGCCGGTTGCGGTGGCTCCCTGGTCGCCCCTGATTCCCTGGTCGAGGACCGGGGCGAAGAGGCCTTCGTCGACCAGCTCGTCGCGGCCTGCGGCCAGCGGGAGCTCGGCCGGCAGCCCCTGAACTATCTGGTCCAGGTCGAGACCGGCGACGCGAACATCTATTTTATCGACCAGACCTCCAAGCTCTATTTCGGGCGTGTCGATCGTCAGGGTTATGCCTCCAACCTGAATACCTTCCTCCCCGGCGACAACCAGGACGCGCTGAAGTGCATCTTCGCGCAACTCGATCAATTACCCGGCCGGTGAGCGCCGGCGGCGCAAGGTAACCCTAATCATGGCGAGCAAGGCCTTCATGGTGGAGTCGATGACCGGGGAACGCGTGCCCTTTCTGCGCGGGATCCTGGTGCAGTCACTGGTGGACGCGGGTCTGTCCTTCACAGATGCCTACGCCATCGCCAAGCGGGTGCGTAACCAACTGGTGGGGGATGCCGAGGTCCTGACAACGGCGGAGCTGCGGCGCCTGGTCGGGGAGGAGGTGGAACGGCGGCTGGGGAGCGAGGCCCGCACCGATTACGATGCCGGCGGTGGCATCAATCGCGTCCTGGTCAAACGCGCGGGCGGTGTCGAGCCCTTCTCCACTGGGTTCCTGGCCCGCCATCTGGAGGGTTGCGGCATCCGCGCCGCGGTGGCCGCCCGCGGGGCCTCCCTGGTCCATGCCAGCCTGCGCGAGCAGGGTCTGGTCCAGGTCGGGCACAAGGAACTGCGCCAGATCATCCACGCGACCCTCAAGGGCGCGGGCATGAAGGCCGCCGCCAATCGCTTCCTCTCGCGCTGCCGTTTCAATGACAGCGGCCTGCCTCTGGTCATCCTCATCGGCGGGGCCACCGGCGCCGGCAAAAGTACGGTGGCGACCCGGCTGGCCTATCTGCTCGACATCGTGCGCACCCAGTCCACCGATCTGATGCGCGAGATCATCCGTTGTTACCTGGTGCCCCACGTGGCCCCCACCCTGAGCTATTCGAGTTTCGATGCCTGGCGGGGCCTGCCCCGGGTCGAGGGGGGTGGGAAGGGCTCCCAGGACCCGGTGATCGCCGGCTTTCTGGCCCAGTTCGGCACGGTGCGCGTGGCCCTGGAGGCGACCATCGCCCGGGCGGTCAAGGAGCGGACGGACCTCATTGTCGATGGGGTTCATGTGCTGCCGACCCATCTGGAACTGACGGAGATTCGGGAGAAGGCGGTGGTGGTCCCCCTGATCCTGGCGGTCTCCACCCGGGCGCGGCTGGATGAGCAGTTCCAGCGCCGTAGCCGGGAGGCCCCGGACCGGGACTCGGCGCGCCACCGCGAGATGCTGTCCGAGATCTGGACCCTGCAGAACTTCATGGTGGATCAGGCGGAAAAGGCGGATATCCCGGTCATCGTCAACTGGGAGCTGGATGAAACCGTCAATCAGGTCATGGATGAGGTCATGCGGCACATCGTCGCGCGCTTCCCGCCGGACCAGGAGGCCCTGGAGTGACCGGGCTGCTCAGCCGCTGGCGGGCGGGGGGTCGGGGGGAGTCCCCCGCCGCCCTGCTCTGGAGCTATACACCGATTTTCCTGGTCGCCCTGCTCGGTGCCCTGGCCTCCTGGCTGGTCTCGGCGCGCATCGGCGAACTGGAGCACCAGCGGCGTTTCGCCAGCTTCTCCGAGGCGGCCCGGGATCGGCTGTTGGTGGTGCAGCGGGAAATGGACTACGCCCTGGGTCTGGTCCAGGACCTGGGGGGCTTCTTCGATGCCGCCTCGCGGGTGTCGCGGCGCCAGTTCCGCGAGTTCGTCGGCCCGACCCTCAAGCGCAACCGCGCCATCCAATCCCTGCAATGGGCGCCACGGGTGACCCGGGAGGAGCGGCGGGATTTCGCCGCCAAGGTGCGCCTGGGTATCCCCCGCTTCCAGATCCAGGACCCAACCCCCGGCGGTGACCGGCGCCCGGCGCCCGACCGCCCGGTGCACTTTCCTGTCCTCTTCGTCCAGCCTTATCCGGAAAACACCCCGCTCCTGGGGCTCGATCTGGCCGCCGAGCCGCGGGTGTTCGAGTTGCTCAACCTGGCGGTCGAGCGCCGGACCCTGGTGGTGGGCGAGCCGGAAGGCCAGGACGACAAGCCGGAGGGCGCTCGCTTCGCGGTCTATCGTCCGGTCTTCTCCCGGGTCGAGGAACTTGAGGGGCCGGAGGTGACGGGGGAGACCGATCTGGAACCGGGGACCATCGAGGAACGGGAGGTGCGGGGCTTTGCCGTCGGTGTCTTCCGCTTTGGCACCCTCATCGATCAGGCCCTGGCCAGCCTGGGACCCAGCGGGGTGGACATCGCCTTTTGGGCCGAGGGGGCGGGCGGACAGCGACGGCTGTTCCATGTCCACCGCTCCCGGGCCCGGGACGGGGCAAGCTGGCCAGGGGACAGCCAACCCATTACCGCGACCTACGAGGGCCAGATACGGGTCGGGGACCAGACCTGGACCCTGGTCTGCGCGCCGGTACCCGGGGCCTTCAGCGCCGAAGGTTGGGGCGGGTCCCTGATCCTGGGCGGGGGCCTGGCCTTCACCTTCCTCACCTGCATCTATTTCTTCGCCCTGATCGGCCGGGATCGCCAGGTGCGACGGCTGGTGGCGGAGCGAACCCTGGAACTGTCCCGCTCCAACGAGGCCCTGAACAAGGAGATCGCCGACCGCCGGCGGGCGGAAGAGGCCCTGCAGTATCTGAATATCACCCTGGAACAGCGGGTGGAGCGCCGCACCGCCGAATCGGAACGGCGCGCCCGGGACCTGGAGCAGTTCGCTTACGTCGCCTCCCATGACCTCAAGGCGCCCCTGCGCGGGATCGCCAATCTCTCCGAATGGCTCAAGGAGGACCTTCAGGATCGGCTGACCCCGGAGACTCAGGAGCAGCTCGATTTGTTGCGCGACCGCGTGGCGCGGATGAACGCCCTGATCGAGGGGCTCCTGGCCTACTCCCGGATCGGCCGGGCGGCGGGGAGCCTGGAGACGGTGGACGTCGGCCAGTTGGTCCGGGAGGTCGTGGATTCCCTGGATCCACCGTTGGAGTTCCAGGTGGAGATCGCCCCGGACCTGCCGACCTTGCACACGGACCGGCTGCACCTGTCGCAGGTCTTCGCCAATCTGATCGCCAATGCCCTCCGACACCATGATCGGGAGGCGGGCCTGGTCCGGATCGCCTGCCGCGCGGAGGGCGCACGCTGGGTCTTCAGCGTCGAGGACGACGGGCCCGGCATCCCCCCGGAATTTCGGCACAAGATTTTTCTGATGTTCCAGACCCTGGCGGTCAAGGACTATGGCGTCAATACCGGTATCGGCCTGGCCCTGGTCAAGAAACTGGTGGAAGAGCATGGCGGCACCATTCACTTCGAGGATGCCGACCTCGGGCGGGACAGCCGGCGTGGCAGCCGGTTCGTGTTTTCCTGGCCTCGGCAGGAACAAGCCGCGGAAGACGGCGCGGATGAGATAACAACCCAACAAGAGGCATCGAGATGAGTGACCCTAACGGCGGCATCCTGCTCGTGGAGGATGATCGCGTTGATGTCATGACGGTGCAGCGTGCCCTCAAGCGCCGCGCGATCACCATCCCCCTGCACGTGGCCCGCACCGCCACCGAGGCCCTGGCGCTGTTGCGGGGCGAGGGCAAGGTCCGGCTCCCCTCCCGTCCGGAACTGATCCTGCTGGACCTCAACCTGCCGCGCATGAGCGGGATCGAGTTCCTCAAGGCCCTGCGGGCGGACCCGGCCCTGAGGGATCTGCGGGTGATCGTGCTGACCTCGTCCAACGAGCCCAATGACCGCGCCGCCGCCTTCCGGTACGAGGTGGAGGATTACATCGTCAAGCCGCACTCCTTCGAGCAGTTCACCACGGCCATCCAGACGGTGATCGATGATCTGTTCAGCCTGAGCCTGACCACTGAATGAGGACGGGGGAGGGGCCACGCATGCGTCTGATCCTGGTCCGCCATTTCCGTACCCAGAGCAACGAGGCACGGCGCATCATGGGCTGGGGCGACGCCCCGCCGGCCAAGAACTGGGAGGAGGATCTGAACGTGGTCGATCAGTGTCTGGAGCAGCACCACCTGGTCATCGATGCCATCTACTCCAGTGACCTGGGGCGGGCCCGGGAAACCGCCCGTTACTTTGCCCGGCGGCGGGGACTGGCGGGGGTGGAGAGCCACCTGGCCTTCAATGAGGTCAATTATGGCGACCTCTTCGGTCTCGACAAGGATAGCGCCAGCACCGCGTATCCCCAGTTCAAAACGGACCCGGACTACGTCTTTCCCGGGGGGGAAAGCTTTCGTCAGATGCAGGCCCGGTGTTGCGCCCGGGTGCTGGAACTGGCCGCCGCTTACCCGGTGCGCACCCTCCTGCTGGTCGCCCATGCCGGGGTGATCCGCGCCCTGGTCTGCCACTTTCTCGAACTCGACCTGGTCGACCATTTGCGGCGCAAGGTCTCCCACCGTTATATCGGCGACTTCCAGTTTCAGGACGGTCGCTGTCTGCGCTACGACGAACTCGGTCAGCCCTCCGGTTTCGTCCGCGACGGCATCATTGGCGTGCCGTGGAGCCCTTGAAGATTTTGCAATTATTTTCAAGCTAATGGGAGAAATCCACTACGACAGCCGTAATGTTGTCTCTTCCGCCAGCATCACAGGCGGCGGTGATTAATGCCTGAGCGGCTAGGGTCGGTTCCGAGCAACCGAGGATTTGCGCGATTTGTGTGGAATCCAGTTCTTTATCCAGGCCATCGCTACACAACAGAAAGCGGTCGCCGTCCCCGAGGGCCTCGAGGTGATAATCCACGTGCAACTCGGCATCGCCACCGATCGCGCGGGACAGGACATGGGCCCAGGGATGGTGTCTGGCCTGCTCGGCGGTCAATAGACCCTGGGCGAGCATGTGCTGAACTTGAGTGTGGTCCGTCGTCAGTTGGGCGAAATGCCCATGGCGCAGCCGATAGGCGCGACTGTCACCAACCCAGAGGATGGCGCAATGGTCACCGATTGCTGTGAGGATCACGATGGTCGAGCCGATCAAATCCCGTCCCAGCGCCCTTGCCTCCCGTAAGAGTTGTCCATTGACCTCCCCGAGGGTTTGACGAATACCTTCGACCGCCGCTCCCAACAACTCAAAATGCCCGAGCCGCCCAAGCTGTTCGACCAATAAGTGGCTCGCCCGCTCTCCCGCGCTATGTCCACCCATGCCATCGGCAACCGCCCACAGGCCTAGATCCGGCCGATCGAGAAAGGCGTCCTGATTGATCTGGCGGATCTTGCCGGTGTTCGTCGCGCCACCGGAACGCCAGCGCAAGGCACGAGGTGATGGGTTCATCCTGTTACACCTGAGGGTTGCTGGATAGTCAGGTCCCACCAGCCTGAATCTCCCCAGTCGCCTGCGAGCATGGCGCTGAAGCCGTCGGACGGAGGCAAGCCCTGACAGATCAGACCAGATGGGGGGACGCGTTCGGACCCACTTGTCCACCAGAGGCTAAAGGCACAGAAGACCTGCTCCAAGGCCAGGGAAAGTAGCAAGGAGCAATGCCCATCCAGAACGGTGGGGGAATCTGCTGGCACCCGCCAGGCGTTGGCTCTCGTCTTTCCCCCCCCGCCAGGCTGCGGGCTGGGGATCGGCTTCGTGGTTGGTTCACCCAATGTTTGGATCAGGGCGTCGAAGCCCGGGAGTGAACAGGACTCGTCGAGGCCGGATAGAACCACTTCCTCCAGTTGCTCGAACCAAGCGGTTTCGCCCAGCAGACGTAAAGGGTTTACGCCAGCCGCCAACGGACATGCAAGAGTGAGAGGAAAATAGCGCCCGACGCGATCGACGCTGGGCATCAGGACCCCACACCAGGGTGTCTGACCGGCGATCCCGGGTGTCAGTACGAAGCGCCACAGGGGACTAGTGAGATAGTTGGCGAGCCAGGCTTCTCCCAAGCGGGCCTGGCTCCCCGCAAGCGATTCCTGCAACCACAGATCCCAGGGCCTGATGAATTCGGTAGGTAGCCGGCGGCTGACGAAGTCACCCACGCAGGGCAACTTGCCGTAAAACCCGATCCCTTGCGCCATCTTCTGGCCCGTCTCGTGGCTCACAGCCGCCCTGGGCATTGGAACCCCCTCAGCTCAGCCAGGTTGAAGGGATTGCGGACGCTTATCGCCCGCAATTCGAATTGCGCCGACAACCCAGCAATGGTGAAGGAGAGCTTGAACAGTTCCGGCTGAGCGGTCGGGGTCAGTCGGGAGCGGTCCAGGAGCCTGAACCAGGCCCAGGGCCCTTCCTCCATCAGGCTGGGGCCGCCGCCGCTGGCGTCCGTGAAGGCCAGGCGCACCCGCGTTGGCCCCTCGGCGGGTGGCCAGCGCAGGCGCTGGGTGCGCAGGGGGCCGTGACGGTAGTCTACAATCTGCCCGCCCACATCGAGGATGAGTTGATCGACCCGGGGGTCCAGGGTTTGGGGCTGGAGCTCGAACTCGACCACCGGGGCGGGACCCCCCGTGATGAAAAAGGCCTCGCGGATGATGGCGGCGCGCTGGAATTGTTCCAGCACCGCGTTGGGGATGCCCAGGTTGGCGTCGCTCCAGCGCCAGGTGGCTTGGGCCGTATCGACGATGGGGCTGAGGTGGGTCTTGAAGAAGGTCTCAATCAGACCCCCCGGGGCGAAGACCCGGCCGAAATCGTGGAGGGTCGTCTCCCGGCTGCTGTCGGCCACGAAGGGATAGCGATCGTGGATCGCCTCGCGACAGAAGGGCAGGATCTCCGCCGTCCAGATGTTGTTGAGCTGGGCCCGGGCGCCTCCGGCGACGATGTTGGCGCTGTCCTGGGAGAGGGTGCCGATCCAGCCGTTGAGGGGGGGAGGCAGTTGCGCCGCGAAGGTCCTGGCATCGCGGAGCTCGGCGCTTTCGCCAACCACCAGTTGGCCGCGCCCCGTGGTCGCGGCGGCGGCCACCGAGTTGAGGTGGAGCTGCAATTGGCCCAGTGACATCAGGATCCGCTCCATGGGGGCCTTGCGCTTGTCATCGCCTCTGACCAGATCATGCAGCCAGGCGAAATGGTGGGTGACCCGGGCCTCGGGCCCCTCCCCCTTGGCAACCAGGGGCTTTTCTTCCCCGAAGTAGCGTTCCACGCGCTGGCGAAAGCCCTCCAGGGCCTTGCCGGGGGCCTGGCCCGCGGCTTCCCCGGCGGGCCGGTCGAGTTCGGTCTGGCGGGCGATGGCGACTAGCAAGCGGTTGAGGGGTGAAACCTCGGGGTCGGCCAGGATACGGGCCACCTCAGCGGCATGGTGCAGGTCGCGGACCGGCACCAGCTCCAGGTCCTTCAGGAGCAGGTCCCATTCCTTGATGTAGTCGTCCAGATAGCGTTCACGCACCTCCGTAAGCAGCGTCTCGGGATCCGGCCTCGCCGGCGAGGCAGTCCCCCCACCCAGGACCCAGGCCTCCTCGGCATTGGCCTGGATCAACCGCCGGGTCGTTGTGGTGAATCCCTGGTGATAGCCCTCGTAGGTATAGAGGGCCGGGACCCCCTCATTGAGGGGCCGGCCGCTGCGGCGGGCGAACACCAGCTTGGCGAAGTCGCCGCCGGCGTCGGTGATCCTGAAATCGGGCAGATCCGCGCCGACGCCCTCGGCCTTGAGGCGGGCGTAGATCCGATCGGCGGGGGGGGTGCGGTTCAGGATCTCCCGAGCCTCGGCGACCCGCTTCCCATCCAGGGCCAGGGGTAGATTCAGGGGGCGCCGGGAGAAGAGGGCGGCGAGATGATCCCGCAGGGCTTCCTGCTGCTCGGCGGTGGTCTCCCGGGGGAGGTTGCCCTGCCAGTCGCGCCCGACCCAGTACTGGATGGCCTCGGCGTCATAATGGGCCTCGTCCTCGAGCATCAGATAGACGCGCAAGGAATCGTACAAATAGTCTGGATCACCGCCGGCCTCCCGGATCTGCTCCTCCAGACGCAGCATGACCGTTGGCAGGAGGGCCTTGGTGAGGATACGGGCATAGGCGCGCTCGGCCTGGGAGCCCAATTTGTGGCCCTGGTAGAGGCCAAGGCCGAGGGTCAGGGGAATCGGCCTCCCCCGGTCGGCGAAGCCCCCGGGAATGGCGCGGGCCGTATCCAGGAGCGGCAAGAGTCCGATGGGGTTGCGTTCCTCCACCGGCAGGGCATCGATCAGGGCCTCGATCTCAACGACCCGCTGCGAGACGGCATCGACATAGTCGAGATTCCGGTAATAGCTGGTGGTCCAGGCCGTGGCGGTGATCGCGACCGCGGCCAGGAGGCTGGCGTAGGCCCCGAGACGCAGCCAATAGCGTCGCCGTTCCAGGCGCGGATTGAGTCCCGCCAGGTTCGCCTCGACAAAGACCAGGTCACGCAGCAGCCGGGTCAGGAAAAAGCTCTTGCCCGTCCCCTTGAAGGGCGCGGGGCCTTGCCGGGCGAAACCGAATTGATCCGCGAAGGCGCTCAGCACCCGGTCGATGGGCGTGCCGGTCTGGGTGCCACTGGTGAAATAGACGCCTCGGAGCAAGGGATGGGTCTCGAAGCGTGAGGGCGCGAAGCCGTCCTGCACGAATTGTTCGAGGGTGTCGGCGAGGGCATGGAACTGGCGGGGGAAGCTGAAGACGAGGGCACGCTTCCCCGGTTCGCGTTCGGCTTCCAGGCGCGTCAGGAGCCGCTGGTCAAGCCGGTCCGCCAGGGCCTCGATCTCCTGGCGGAAGCCTGCCAGGGCCTTAGCCGTGGGCTGGTCGGGGTCGTAGGGGAAGGTGAAGCCCCAGACCTGCTCCCGTCCTTCCTTGTTCAGGTCGGCGAAGAATTCCATGAAGCCCGCGATGAGATCGGCCTTCATGAAGACCAGATAGACCGGGATGGCGATGCCAAAGGTCTGGCACAGTTCCTGGACCCGCTGCCGGATGGCCCGCGCCATGGCGGCGCTCTCACTCGGGTTCTGCCGGATTAGATCCGCCAGGCTCACCGCCACCAGGACGCCGTTGATGGGGCGGCGCGGACGATACTTCTTCAGCAAAGCCAGAAAGCCTTGCCAGGCCGCGCTATCGACCTGCTCATAGCTGTCCTGGGTGGTATAGCGCCCGGCGGTGTCGATCAGCACCGCCTCATCGGTGAACCACCAGTCACAATTGCGCGTTCCGCCGATGCCTTGGATGGCCTCCTCCCCCAGCCGTTCGGCGAGAGGGAATCGGAGGCCCGAGTTGATGAGGGCGGTGGTCTTGCCGCAGCCGGGTGGCCCGATGACGAGATACCAGGGGAGCTGGTAGAGCCAGCGTCCTCCCAGCCGATGACGGAAGCCAGCGCCTTTCAGGGTGGTGAGGGCAGCCTCGAAGCGTTCGCGCAGGGTCCGCAGCTCCTCCTCGCTTGCCACCTTGGCCGCGTCTGGCTCGGGTGCGGGCCGCGCGGCGAGCTGATCCAGGAGGTGACGATTACGCCGGCGCGCGCGCAGGGCCGCGACCAGGTGCGCCAGGGCCCAGAGGCCGAAGAGGATGCCGATGACGAGGCCCCGGCTACCGGGGCTGGCCAGGGGCTCGCGGCCCGCAAAACCGATCAGGGGCCCCAGCACCCAGACCAGGAGGCCCAGGGCGCTGGTCCCCAGCAGCGTCAGGAACCAGCGCGTCCCCAGGAGTCGCAACAGGGATTTCATGGCTTGGTACCTGCGATCGCATCCGTAAGCGTCGTCCGGCCGCTCGGGGCCATCAGGGTGATCTCGACCCGGCGATTACGGGGGTCCCGCGGATTCGCCGGGATCAGGTGCTCCGCATCGGCCCGGCCCTCGGCGGTGAAACGCGAGGCATCACCGACCACCGCGATCAGGGCCTGGGTCACCTGTTCGGCCCGCGCCAGCGAGAGGTGCCAGTTCGAGGGGAAGCGCAGGGTCTTGATCGGCAGGCTGTCGGAATGGCCGGTCACCAGGATCCGCCCCGGCAATTTCGCCAGGGCCTCGCCGATACGCCGCACCAGGGGCTCGAAGGCCGGCAGGATCTGGCTGCTGGCGGAGGCGAAGAGGGCATCGCCGCGGATGATCACGGTTTGGCCCCCGGGTCGGTCCACCACCTCCAGGCGCCCGGCGGCGATGTCATCCGCCAGCAGGATGCGCAGGGTGAGGGGGGCCGGGGCTGGCTCGACGGGGGGTGGCTCCTGAACCGGCAAGCGGGGACGTCCCACAATGACCTCAAGCCCCTGGTCGAGCTGATTCAGGGCCAGAAAGACCGGGTCCGAATGGCGGTTGAGCGAAAAACTGTAAAAGGCGAACAGCCCCACCAGGAGGAGCCCGGCGACCGCCGCGAACACCCAGAGCGGCAGTTGCTGGAAGAGGGGATGAGGGGCCAGTGCCATCCCCCGCCAGTGGAGGGACAGTTCGCCCTCCGGGTCGCCACGCTGACCGCGAATCGTCTGGAAGAGTTGTTCCCGGACCCGTTCGCGCTGAGCCTGGCCGTCGGGACGGGTGCGGTAACGCCCCTCGAAGCCCAGCGCCAGGCAGAGGTACATCAGTTCCAGCAGGTCCAGATTGCCCTTGGGGTAGGCCAACAGGCGGTCGAGGGCGGTAAAGAATTTCTCGCCACCCCAGGTCTCGTTGTGGAAGCTGATCAGGAGTCCCTGATGGCTCCAGACGCTGCGGGCGCCCCAAGGGGTGTCCAGGATGGCTTCGTCGATGAGGGCGCAGAGGACATAGCGAGCCGGCAGCACCACCGCGTCCACCAGACCCTTGGTCCGGGCACAGGTCTCGAAGGCGCGGATCTGTCGCACCAGTCCCTCGCGCAGACCGGCGGGATCGGGATGGGACAGGGTCCGCCGCAACTCCCCGGCCAGGGTCAGCAGCCCGGCGGCGCAACTAACCAGGGGATTGAGCAGGGGGGCCTCGGGAGCTATTTCTGGCCAGTTGGGTTGGAACGAAGGCCTCAGATCTGGAGGCGGGGCGGGTGGCGGCGGGGGGGTGACAGGCGTCCGTCGGCCGCCCGGGATCGGACGGATGACGGTCTCACCGGCATCCCCGGGCCGCTGGAAGGGGTCGAGGTTGGTCATGATTTACTCGCGGATCGCCCAGAGTTCGAGTGCCAGACCGGGAAATTCCCCCCCGACATGCAGACCGAAACCGCCTCCCTCGGCCAGTTGCTTCCAGAATTCACTGCCGCGGTCGAGCTCGAAGTAATCACAGCCCGCGTGGTAGGGGATCTCCAGGGGCGGGGTAGGCAAGGGCTTGAGGGCGATACCGGGCAAGGCCAGCTTGACCAGTTCCTGGATACGTTCGATGGGACCGATCTTGAATTGGGCCGGCAGGCGGTTGCGCAGGGTTTGGGAATCGAGACTGGCCTGGGCGGCCAGGACGAACCGCGCGCCAGCCAGAAGGGAACGGTCGGCCACCAGGGCGATGCGAAAACCGAACTGACGCTCCTGGATGGGAATGGCGATGGCCCGCTCCAGGTACTCGCGGCTGAGATACTCCCGCAGGCGCACCATCAAGGGGGTGAAGCTGGCGTCCAGGTCCTCGTGCCGATAGGGCGGGAACTCGTCCGGGCGCTTAGTCGCGCTGGCAAAGGTGGCCAGTTCCCCCGCCAAGCCAAGCAGATAGCGAAAGACGGCCTCGGGGTGCAGCCCCCGCACCTGGGTCAGATGGATCATGACCGGCTCGGCCCGATTCATGAGCTGCAGCAACAGGAAATCGGCCCAGTCAGAGACGCCACCGCGGCCGACGCCCCGAACCCGGGCGGCCCTGGCCTCGGCTTGACGATGGAGGAGTCCGACGACCTCCTCCAGGAAATCCGCCAGGCGCGGGCTGACCTGAACGTCGAGGGCGGGGGGGATGTAGTCCTGATCCAATACCAGTTCCCGATCGGGACGGCATTCGAGGATTTTGGCGACGCCGCAACAGGCGAAACCCGCGCGGGATTCACGTTCGAGCAGCAGGCGGAGGTCCAGGCGCCCGATCTCCAGCAGCGCCTCGGTGTCCGCCCCCGCGGCGCTGTCGCGCACCTTGAGCTCGCCGACCCGGTAACGGAGGCCGGTCTCGGGGCGATCGTGGGTGCCGCTCACGACCGCGCCCGGCCGCTGCAACGGCAGGGCCAGATAGACGATTTGTCCGGCGGCGGAGGCGTCGAGGGGCAGGGGTGGGGGCAGGGGATCACTGGCGGGGGCGTCGAAGGGGGTCCCGTCGGGGAGGATCCCCGCCACATCGGTCAGGGCGAAGCGGCCCATGCCCAGGAGTTCGGCATCGATCCGCAGTCGCCGCAGTCCCCAGGGCCCCACCAGGCCGAGCCCCGACTTGGCGTCCACCAGATGTTCCAGATACCGATCGTGTTGCTGGAAGTGGTGGGGCTGGAGGAAGAGCCCCTCGAACCACAGGACCTTGTTATCCCACACCTGAGGGTCCTCCTACTGGGCCGAGGCCGAAACCCGGTCGGCGGCTACCTGGACCCGGACGCGGTTATCCACCCCGGACTGGAGCCCCAGTCCTGCACGCCACTGGCTCCGTTCCAGGGCCCGGTAGGCCACCAGGATGCCGAGATAGGACGCCGCCGGATCCTGGGTGCGCTGGAGGTGCAGGACCTGACCCGGCCTCAGGGTCATCTCCTCCCGCGCCACGAGATCACCACCAAGGACGGAGGTCTCCTTGTCGAAGAGGCTGTAGAAATCGGCCCCCATGAAGCTCCCCGGTTGCTTGAGCTGGTAGAGGCGCAGGACGACGGACAAAGGCTGGCCGTCGGGGCCCGGATTGAGATCCCCGCTCGCCGCGATCTCCAGGTTGAGTTTGAGGGGCGGTTTTTCCGGTTTGGCGCAAGCGGCCAGCAGCATCAGGCCGGCGACCAGGAGCAGGAGGAGGATGCCGCGGCGGCGATGAAGAAAGAAGCCCTGGACATGGATCATCTGAATGCCCTCTTGAACTCTGAATGCCTTCATGAACGGCCTAGCAAACGGCCTCTTGCATGCCTGCTTGCATTATCTCTCAGGGGCTGCAAGTCATTCTCTCCGATGGGAATCCTGAGAACTTCATTTCATCGAGATACTGCTTCTGAGGCAGTTGTGATGGGGTATATCTTCATGGGCCCTCAGTTTTCTCACGGCTGACGGCCGAGGCCCCTTCGCGCCTGCCCGCCAGCCGTTCGATCTGTTCACGGTAGGCCGCTGCAAAGGCATCCCCGAAGAGTTGCATGAAATCCTCGGTGGCGTCGGCGGCGACCTCGGCGTAGGCGGTGGTAAAGAGGTCCCAGAAGTGGGCCTTGCGCGCCATGGGCAGCCAGTTCTCTAATCGCGATGGACCGCCCAGGCGAAGTTCCAGCTCGGCGGGGGAGAAGTGCGCCAGGAGGGCGCGCAGCGCGGCCTGCAATCCCGCCGTCATCGCCATCTCATGGGCACGGATGTCGTCGAAGGCCTCATGGGCAGCGGCGAGCGCTGGCATGAAGCCAGGGCTGGGCCGCAACAGCAGACGCTCCAGCAGGTCCCCGGGGTCGACTGCGAATTTGAAGGGATTGTTCTCCAGCGGCCGGATGGTGGTGACACCCAGCCTGAGCTCGCTCTTGAACTGGGCGCGGCCCATCATGATCCCGATCAAGCCCGCCACCAGTTCCCGCAGCAGGGCGCCAGCCTGGTGCATCAATGCCTCGGGATGCTCCGGGGTCATCTGATCCGAGAGACCCAGTCCCTTGAAAAAGGCGGCCACCAGCGCCGCCTCGCCACCCCTGGATAGGTCCCCGGAGGGGGGGGAGCTGGCCGCCAGTGGAGCCCCAGACGGGAGCGGTCTGGGGGTTGGACCTAAGGCCGGTAATGGCTGGGTCGGTGCCGCAGGTCCCGGCGGGGACGGGGCAACAGGCTGGGCGAATGCCGGGGTTGGGGCTAGTCCAGCAGTGGGGCCGAGGCCTAGGGCGGTTGTAGGCGCGGGGCCGGGAGCGGAAGCAGTGCCGGGGGCGTGGGTGGGTTCGGGGAGGGTTGCCGGGGCGGGGGGGACCAGCGGGCCTGATGGGCCTGCGGGGGGGAAGGGTGCCTCGGCGGAAAAATCCTTGAGCGTGGCGGGCGAGGGCGGTGCCGAATGCTGTCGCTGTTCATCCTCCGGGGCCACTTCGCTCCAGGATGGGGTATTAACCCAGGATGGTGTAGTAGCCGGGGACGGCGATGGTTCCCCTGGCTCCGTCCAGATATCCCGCAGGATATCGTAGCCATCCGGAAAGGCCTGGGGAGGGACTTGGGGAAGGACCTGGGGCTGTGGCGGCCGAAAACAGACATGCTCCACGGGTGTCAGCTCGGGGGCGGACTGGGGCTCGGCGGCCCTGGCGGGACCCACCAGACGGGAATCCAGGGCCGCCGCGTCCGCGAAGGGTTGGTCACGCAGTCGTGATGGGGAGACCCCTCCAGGGCCTTCACGGGGCTGCTCACCCCCACCCAGCAGATCCAGGATATCGGCGGATTGACCGGTCCCGAAGAGCCCCGGCAGGCACGCCTCCAGGCCTTCGGTGGGCATGGTCGGAATGGGGGAGGGCGCGGTGTCGTCGACGATACTGATGCGCAGTTCGAAGGGGCCGATGAGGACCCGGTCGGAAGGTGCCAGCGCCACGGCCTGGTGAGGTGGCAGGGGCTCGTTGGGCTGGTTGACAAAGGTGCCGTTGCGGCTGAGGTCGGTGATCCAGATTTCGTTGCCGCGGCTCTCGATCAGGGCATGCTGTCCCGAGACGACCCGCTCGGGGTCGTCCAGAAAGACATCGCGGTCTGGACTGCGACCAACCGTCGCCGTGCGGGTTTGCAGCGTCAGCTCACGTGGCGCGGTCCCCTCGCCGCGTAGCCGCGTGACCCGGATCTTCATCGCCATGGCTTGGTTTTCCTGATTGATAGCCGACTCATCTTTTTTGTTTCGGTCGCGACCAGGCGAATGTAGGGAAGGTCGAAGGATCTCTGGCGGGTACGTGGACCGCCGGGATAGGGATTAGGGTTGGCAATCCCGCGGGGAGCCATACGGGTCGTCCCTCGCCGGGGTCCCAATACTGAATCGCCTCCGAAAAGCCAGTTCCGGAGCTACTTCAACGGATGTTGATGGACGCTTATCCAATTTCATCAACACATTAGTAACGCAAGGGTTTGCTGATCTGGGCGGTTTTCGACTTTGCGGAGGGGACTCAAGATTCGGGAAAACCGTCAAGAGATTTGCGATGAGTATAGAAGAATCCCGCCATTGCGCTGCTCAGGATGCGGACCCGCTTGAGAAAGATCCCGGCGAAAGATCCCGATCAGCCCTGGGCTCGGAAACTACAATGGAGTATAGCCAAGTTGGCATAACCCTCATGAGCCTAATCCCCACATCGGAAAGGTATCCCCGAGCACCATGGTGAACGCCGCGGACCAAGGGCTTCAGCCCGGCGAGATGATCGATGAGTTCCGCATCCGGCGCATCCTGGGCGCGGGTAATTTCGGCATCGTTTACGAGGCGGAGAATATCCATCTCGACGAAACGGTTGCCATCAAGGAATTCCTGCCCACCGAGCTGGCGCGGCGTGAGGCGGATGGCCAGATCAGACCCCTGTCACCGGCCACCGCCGAGGCCTTTCAGTGGGCCCGGGAGCGTTTTCTCCAGGAGGCGCGGACTCTGTGGGGACTGGGACACCCCCAACCCCATCCCAGCATCGTGCGCGTGACCCGGTATCGGGAGGCCAACGGCAGTGCCTACATGTTCATGGAGTTCGAGCATGGTCTGCCGCTGTCGGATTTGCTAGATCAGCGCGGGACCCTGCCCTATGCCGAGATCAGACCCATGCTGGCCTCGCTGCTGGATGGTCTGGAACGGGTCCATGCCGCCAACATCCTGCATCGTGACATCAAGCCCGCCAATATCCTGATCCGGCCCGATGGTTCCCCGGTCTTCATCGATTTCGGCGCGGCACGCAACGTCGCCCTGAATGCCGAGATCTCGGTGTTCACTACCTTTACCCCCCGCTATGCGGCTATCGAGCAGCATGATCAGAGCGGCCGGCAGGGGCCCTGGACCGACCTCTACGCCCTCGGGGCCACCGTCTATCGTGCCGTCACGGGCATCACGCCCAAGTCGGCTTCGGAACAACTGCTCGGTCAGCCCCAGGAACCGGCGCTGACCCTGGGGCAGGGACGCTATCCCGACGCCTTTCTCCATGCCATCGATCTGGCCTGCGCCCTGCGGCCGGAGGAGCGGCCCCAGTCCGTCGCCGCCTGGCGGCAGCTTTTGTTCGGCGGCGAACCGGTGGCGACGGAAGCGACCATCGTCATCTCCCAGGTGTCGGCGACGGATGTCACCCGCCTCAGCACCGCCCCCTCGCCAGCGGCGCCCTTCGGGGGGGCGGCCAGGGCGGCCGGACCGGTGACGGCAAGGATGACCTCCCCGGCGGCCTCACCCCAGACCCCTGACGTCGCCCTCCCCTTGCCGGACCGAAAGCACCCCTCGTCCTGGGGCTGGATCGCCCTGATGCTGGGTGTGATCCTGCTCAGTGGTGTCGCGGGCTGGCTGTGGTGGACCCAGCAGCCAACCGAACCCAGGGAGGGCCAAAGGGCGGAGCGGCCACCGGCGGGAGCGCCTGGGCTGCCGGCTGAAGCCCCTCCCGCAGGAAAGGCGGCATCCGCAAAACCACCACCTACTGCCTCTGAGGCACCGACGAGGCCCGTGGGAGGGGTCGGTCTCCCCGCCGAAGGCCCGACATCCCTCATCAAGGAGCAGATCCCTGCTGAAGCTGCCACATCCCTTGATAAGGAGAAGCCCCCTGCCGAAGCCCCCAGATCCCTCGCAAAGGAGCAGCTCCCTGGAGAAGCCCCCAGATCCCTTGCCATGGAGCAACCCCCCGCCACGCCCCCAACGCCAAGCCATGCCGGGACCTTGGTTCCAGGCGAGCCGGTTGTCACGCCACCCGTCGTCGCTCCCCCAGTCGTCACCCCCCCGGTCATCGCTCCTCCGGTCGTCGCCCCCCGCGCCCTCGAACCCCTGAAGCCCGGGCAGGGTTTTGCGGATCCTCTCAAGGTGGGCGGCACGGGTCCGGCAATGAGGGTCATCCCGGCCGGTGAAGGGCCGATGGGGTCATCCACCGAGGAGATCGGGCATCGTGAGGACGAACGTCCTTACCGGGCAAAGGTGGCGACGCCCTTCGCCATGAGCCAGACCGAGATCACCCTCGGCCAGTTCGGCCGTTTCGTCGAGGTGGCGGGCTACCGGACCGAGGCCGATCGCGAGAGCGCCTGCCTGCGGGTCGATGACCGGGGCGTCGAACTGGTCACCGACCTCAGCCTCTCCTGGAACAGTCCCGGCTACCCCGTCAGCGACCAGCACCCGGTCGTGTGCGTGACCTGGAACGATGCCAACGCCTACGCCACCTGGCTGAGCGAGCAGACGGGCCGCACCTACCGGCTGCCGACCGAGGAGGAGTGGGAACACGCCGCCCGGGCAGGCACCTCGACCAGCCGCTACTGGGGTGAGGATCCCAAGGATGCCTGCTACAACGCCAATACGGCCGATGAAACGGTCCTCGCCGCCAAGGGTGACCGCCGCCGGATCGAGGGGGCGCGGGTGCCCTGCCGTGACGGACACCTCTATACCGCGCCGGTCGGGACCTTCGCCGCCAATCCCTGGGGGCTTAAAGATATGATTGGGAATGTCGCGGAGTGGACCTGCTCGGTCTATGATTCTGGATACGGTGGCGCTCAGGGACGGTGCCTTGACACGCGGCGACGCACGGGGCCGGCGCCCATGGTGTTGCGGGGTGGTTCCTGTCTGAGTTCGCCGGACCTGTCTCGATCGGCGGCGCGGGATGGCCTGCCGTCGAATCTGAGTCTGAACACGATCGGCTTCCGCGTCGTGGCAACCGAGCAGCCATGGACGGGAGCCTTGGCCAGAGACTGAGATCCAGGGGGGTGCTCGGCTGAGCCTGGACATGAGAGCGAGGTCGGCGGATATGGACCTAAGTGGATGTATGTCGATCAGAGGCGCGGGAGCTGGGCTGGTGTCGATGCTCCTGGCGGCGGCCCTGTCCTTGGTCGGGGGGGGCTGCGCGACGGAGGGTCAGCCAGCCGATCGGGCCAGCCTCTCCGCCCGGGCCTCCGGCACCGCCGACGCGCCGGGGGCCGCTGACTATGTGATCAGCCGCATCGAAGACCTCACCGTCGTCGATTGCCTCCTGCCTGGGCGCATGCGCAAGATGGGACAGACCCTGACCTGGGTGGACCGCCCCCGTCCGGTGAAGAAGACCATCAGTGACTGTGAGATCCTTGGCGGCCAGTACGTTCTCTTCGATCGCGCCAATTTTGACACCGCCCTGGCCGTCTGGAAGGTCGCCGCCGAGCAGGGGGATCCGACCGCGCAGACCTATGTCGGCGAGATTTACGAACGGGGTCTGGGCCGCACCCCGGATTACGCCCTGGCGGCCCAGTGGTATCGCAAGGCCGCCGGTCAGGGCAACGCCCGGGCCCAGTTCCGGCTGGGTGCCCTTCACGAGAAGGGCCTCGGGGTCGCGACGGACCGCCTTGAGGCCCTGAACTGGTATCGCCAGGCCGCTGGTCTGCCGAAAGACAAGGTGGTCTATCTGTCCCAGGTCCTGGCGGAATCCAGGCACCGTCCCGCCACGCCGGCCCCCAAGGCGGGTAGCCCCGCGGACAAACCCCCAACCGCCCTCCAGCCGGCGCAGGCCGAACTCCAGCAGATCGCCACGGCCTCGCGTACCCGCCATCAGGAATTGGCCCAAGCCGAAACGGCCCGCGATCGCGCCAAGGATGAAATCGTCATGCGCAGCCAGGAATCCCGGCTTCTCGACCAGGCCAAACCGGTCATCCGCGCCGATCGGCGCCTGATCGATCAGTATGTCGCGCTCACCCAGGAGGCCGAGACCCAGCGGATCGCCGCGGAGAGCCTCGAACGGGTGCTCAGCGTCGCGACGCCGGTTATCGCTCAGAAATAGCATCACAGGACGCCGAGAGGCGTCATCCAGAAGGGGACTAAAGGCATGTTAGATAAGATGAAAGCGTTTTGTTGCCCGAGGCCGTCAGCGGAGCCCTGCCAGGGCCCTCAGCTACCACCAGTTGGCGCTGGAGTCGGATTCACCGGTCGGAAAGGTCCAGGGACCTGGCCGGTCCTGGTCCTGCTGCTCCTGGCCTGGGCCCTGCCCGGCGCCTCCCCGCTGGCCCAGCCCCAGGTGACGATCACCGCCAATCCCGCCAGCATTCAAGAGGGTGGTCCCCCCGGCAGCTTCCTGGTCAGGGTCAGCGATCCCGAATATCGCTGCTCCCTGGAGAGCACCGTCGTCAGGGTCAGCAACGCCTTTGGGGGAACGGCGATTTTTGGCCAGGATTATCAGGTCGAGGGTTGGAATAATCCTCTCGAAATCCAACTCGTCCCCGGTCCGGATTGCGACAAAATCGGCTTGGCCGAAGGCCAGGTAGCCATTCCGATCCGGGCCACCGCCGATAACTTCATCGAGGGCAGCGAGGTCGCGGTCCTGACCAGCACGACCTGCAATTATCCCTTTGCCACTGCTGCCGCTGACTTCCCGTGCAACGCGTCGGCTAGCATGACGATTATCGATGCGACCCAGAGCCTGATCTCCGTGGTATCGGGCGATGGTCAGTTGGCCAGTTCCCGCCAACCCCTGCAGCCCTTTGTGGTGCTCGTCTCCGGCGCTGCGGGGCCGATCACGGGCCAGGAGGTGCGCTGGACCATCGAACAGGGCGATGGCAGTCTCTCCACGACCGCGGGGACGACCAATGCCGCCGGCCAAGCGACCACCGTGCTGACCCCCGGCAAAGAAACCCAATTCCGTGTCCGTGCGACCCTGGCGCAGACGGGGGACTGGGTCGAATTCTCCGCCCTGGTCTCCTCACCCCTCGCCGGGCTGCCCGGCTTGACGCCAGGACAAATCTCCGTCGGCGGGGCGCTCGATTCCCTCTGTCCCCGCCTGAACGCGATCGGTCAGCAGCGTCCCTTGACCGCGGGCGAGCAGGACCTGTTGGCCCAGTGCCGCAAGCTGCTGGCCGCCACCGGGGAGGATCCCCAGGCGGCGGTGCAGGGGATTGTCGCCCTGACGCCAGAGCAAGCCAGCGCCCCCCGCAAGCTCATGACCCAGATTTCATCCCTTCAGGTCATCAATCTGGTGGAGCGGCTCAGAGAACTGCGGCGCGGCGCCAGGGGTGTCAGTCTTGGCGGGCTGAAGGTGGGCCTTGCCGATCAGACCTTCTCCGGCAGTATGTTGGAACAGGCCTTCAAGCCGGGGCGGGAGAGCGGTGGTGGCGCCAGCGCCGATGAGGACTGGCCTTTCGAGCGTCTGGGCCTTTTCATCACCGGTGATGTCCAGTGGGGTAAGAAAGATCAATCGATCAACGAGGATGGTTTTGACTACGATCGACTGGGCCTGACCGCGGGCGCGGATTACCGCTTTACCAATGGTCTGATCCTGGGTGCGGCCTTGGGCTACACCAGCACGGGCGTCGATATCGATGCCGATGGCGGGACCCTGGATGATGATAGCTGGAGTATGTCCGTCTATGGGACCTATTACCCCACCGAGCATTTCTATCTCGAAGGCTCCGCCACCTATGGCTGGGACCGTTACGACCAGGACCGCAATATCGAATACAGCCTGTTGGGGGCCAAGCGGACGGCCAACGCGGGTTTCGATGGCGATCAATACACCCTGATGTTCGGCGCCGGTTATGACCTGATCCACGGTGGCACCATCTTCGATCTGTACGGCCGCCTGCAATACACCAGCGCCTCCCTCGACAGTTATCGCGAAGAGGGCGCGGATGGCCTGGATCTGATCATCCAGGGACAGGATGCCATCTCCTTCAAGTCGATCCTGGGCACCCAGGTTTCCCGCTCGATCAGTACGCGCAGCGCCGTCCTTAGCCTCCAGGGCTGGGTCCAGTGGGAACATGAGTTCGAGGATGGCGACGAAGAGGTAACAGGCTATTTCGCCAATGATCCCAACCAGTTCGGCTTTATCCTGCCGGTCGATGCCCTGGAAACCGATCTCGTCAGGCTCGGCCTGGGTGTAGGGGCCCAATTCGGACAGGGGCGTACCGCTTTCCTTAGCTATCAGGCCGCTCTGGGGATGCAGGACTACACCGAGCAAATTGTCACAGCCGGCGTCAGTGTCGCGTTCTGATCGCGCCTAGTCGAATCCGATTGCGTCCGGTCACCCGGCGGTGGGTCGGCCGACCCTCAAGGTCGGCCGATCCTCAGGGAAGGAACGCCTTCCAAGGCATGGGTTACCTTAAGATGTCAGGCCAGTGTTCCTCCCAGCAGCAGTGGTGATCGAAGCCGGGAAGGATCCTGAGGGTCACCTTGGGGTTGCGGGCTAGGTAGGCGGTGAGGCTGGCGAGGGGGACCCTGGCGTCCTGATCCCCGATCAGGTGCAGTTGGCGGATGCCCTCATCCAAGGGTGCCTGACGGGAGGGATTGAGCGATCCGCTCAAGGGGCTGTAACGGTGGTATTCAGCCCAGGCGTCGGTATCCAGATTGGCGGCGATGGTGATCACCTGCACGACCCCTTCCAGATGGGGCGCCATCAGCAGGGCAAGGACCCCGCCACCGCTGTAGCCGATCAAGGTGATTCGGGCTGGCGGGCGTGGCGGGAGGATGCCCCTGATGGCCGCCACCAGGGTCCGGACGACCTCTGGGCTGTAACGACCATGGGTCCACCACCAGGGTTGGCAGCCGGGGTCCCCCGCGAGGCCGTGATAGCAGGGCCGACCGAGGTAGATGCTGGCCACCGGGTCCCGCGCCATTAGCCGCAGCGCCAGGAGGTCTTGACCGGTAGGATCGGAGGCGACCTGATAGCGGGTCAGCCAGGGTCGGCCATCGCCTTCGAGATAGACGTGGAGTTCCCTGATCTCCCCCATCACCCCGTTCTCCTCATTCTCGCCATTCTCCCCCATCACCCCGTTCTCCTCATTCTCGCCATTCTCCCCCATCACCATGTTCTTCTGTTTCTCCATGATCTCCCTCTCCCCATCCGGCTGCCCGAGGCCAGGGTGCCTAAGGATGAGATGGCGAAAAGGGTCGCCAGTGGTGACCAAGGACTCGATTCCCTGTACTCCCTGTATTTCCTGTATTCCGTGTATTCCCTCCTCATCCTGGGGTGGGGATAGGGTACGTGGGTCACTTGACCATGGGCCGGTCGTGGCACATCCACCAAGGATGACAACCGCTGCCAGGATCGACCAGGCATAACCCGCCCAGCCTGAGGGGACTCCGTCAGCCGAGGGAGTTGTCTTCCCCCTTCCTAGCCGCATCACCGCGGGGGTCAGGGTATCAAGGCCCACCTTCCCGCTCCCCCCAGTGTCCCCCCGCGCTCAATCCTCATGGGATCAAGGGGTCAAGGGATTCTTGAAGTCAAAGCCGAAGAGGCTCGGATTCTCGCCGATCACCGCCGCCGAAAAGATGTAGAAGACATAGTCATAGGTCTCTTGGGGGATCTTGTGCTCCCGCAAGAGTAACCAGAAGTTGCGATCGCGAGGATTTTCTGGCATCTGGCGCAAGCGCTTGATGACGTTGCCCTCCCCCCAGTTGTAGGAGGCCATGACCAAAAGACCCGAGGCCTGGGCATCGGTGCGGTAGATATCCTTCAGATATTTCGCCGCCGCCAGGGTCGATTTGGTGAAATCGTGCCGCTCATCCGCCGGGTCGTATTCCCCGAGACTTTGCAGGGGGCCGGGCTGTAGGCCGTAACGACGGGCGGTTTCCGGGATGAACTGCCACATGCCCTTGGCGCGACCGTAGCGGGTGGGGGGGCCGACGATCTCTGGCTGAAAATTGCTTTCCTGCATCGCCAGATAAAGGAATTGAGGCGGCAGGCCCTGGTCCGTGAGCGCCCGCTGGATCGTCGGGGCATAGCCGTTTTCATGGAGTCGGCGGATGGCGCGGGGCAACCTTGGTGAGGACTGCCATTTGCGGATATAGGTCTTGACCTCCGCGGCGAATTCCTCGGGGACATCTACTTCCGTTTCGCCAAAGACCCTGGCCATGTGCAGGATCAGTTTGTCTTCCGTATTCAGCGGGACCGGGCGCGCGGCCTGGATCTGTTCCACGAAGAGGTCGTAGCGCTCCCGCATGGACGCAAGTCGCCGCTTCGATTCCGCCACCTGGGCCTTCAGCTCGGCGGAGGCCTCCGCATCGACGCTCGCCTCCAGATTGGCGATCTGCAACTCGATCTCCTTCATGTCGTAGAAGATGTCGTTGGCCAGCCTGGCGGTATGTTCCAACTGCAAGTGCTGGTAGATGGCAAAGCTACCGACCAGCATCAACAGCAAGAGGACGAAGCCGATCAGGCCAAGGTAGAGGGTGCGCTGCCGCCGCTTCAGGTCGGAAAAGGCTTGCCTCACCATCAGGGTGTGTTCCCCGGCCCCATCCCCCTGGCTGGCATCGAAGTAATGCCGGGCGATCTGCTCCAGGGAGTGTTGCTCGGGCCGATCCGCGCCCAGTTTGGGCAGGATCAGTTTGATCTTCGGCCCCCCGCCGCCCAGGGACAGAGTGGTCGTCCCGTGCAGCGGCACCGCATCGATCCGTTGCCCGTCGATCAGGGTGCCGTTGCGGCTGCTGAGATCACGCGCCCACCATTGCCCTCCCTCGGGATAGATCGCCAGATGATGGCGGCTCACCTCGGCATGCATGATCCGCAGCGCGCAGTCATCGCCGCGGCCAATCAGGAGTGCTTGGCGGTAATAGGCCCGACAGGTGATGTTACGGCCATCCTGGTATTCGACCTCGATCGCCGGGAGCGAATCCGGCACGGACCCGTGATGGGCGAGAATGGTCTCTTCGATGTTAGGCATTTAACCTCGTTCCGGCTGATGGCCAGGATTGTCGCCGGCACGCCTGACCATCGACAGACTAGGCTGAAAACCGTTGATTCCGGATTTCAGCAAGCGCAGTGAGCATCGAGACAGTCACATCCTCAGGTGGTTCGTCCCCGTTGCAGCTAGGGTGTTGGCAGGGCCTTGGGTACCTCTAGTCAACCTGATTCCCGAGGGCCGCTCGCCACTAGAAGTGGTGCGCAAGCTTCGGGACGGTACAGGAAATCCTTGGATGGCCAGGTTTAACCAGCGTGCTCGGGAAAAAACTCTTCATCCAGGATCTGCACCTGCGTGTATGGGCAGAGAGGTGGGAAACGGTCAAAAGGGATGCCAGTCTCTTTCGCCGCCAATCTGGCCGCGTCCTGATAGGCCTCTTCGATCAGATCCCCGAGAACAGGCCTGAGCCCAGGCGATTTTTCCAGCCGTTTGGCGATTCGATCACGCTGGCCGAGGATCGTGGTCCGCCAAGAGTCACCCTTGAATTCCTGCCAGCGATCGGAGAGCTGGCCGTATTGAAATTCCCATTTCAGGAGATGGGCTAGAAGGACCACAAGACGATTTTCCAATTCGTTGCGCTCGCTGCGTCCCATCTCTGCCAGCTCCTCAACAAGGTGCACGACGTCCAGATCGGTAAAACGCCTGGCGCTCAACAGCTCGATCTGTTTCTGCGCCCAGACGTGATAATCACGGTCGTAAAGCTCGCTCGCATTGGACATAGGCCCATTCTCGCTCGGATGATCAGGTCGGTGAACGGTCAAAATGCTCTTATGGCGCCAACATCAGAATTTTCGTCTGGCTCGGGACCACCCGACAACCTGGTGCGTTGGTATTGTTCTGCAGTGCCATGCTGGTCATGCGGCTGGCCGGCATCCCTTTAATCAGGATGGAGAAGGCGCCGGTCAGGTGGCGTGAGGGACCCATGACGGTCCCCGAGGCGACGCCCGTCGCCAGGCCCGCATTATCGCCGTTGGTCATGGGGATGGTGGTCCCCAGGTTGTGCGCGGGCGTACCCATGAAGAGGATGTTGGGCACGTTGGGGACCGCCATGGGCCCCATGGCGATGTTCGGATAGGGTACCGGTACCGGGCCAGCGGGACTGGGGGTTAGGCAGACGTCCGGGAAGGCGGTGTCAGTGCCCATCATCTGCGCATTTGCAAACATGGCCTTATCTCCTAACCAAGGTGAATCTGTTCGCCATCGATCTTCACCAGGCGCTGGGCGGTGGCAACCAGGGTGTCGCACTGGAGGTGGGCGAGCTGCTCGGCGCGTAATTCGAGCGTACCCGCGTGCACCTGGTCCAGATCCCTGACCGTGCGCCGGGACCGGTCGAGGCGCAGATGTAAGCATTCTGCGGTCGCTTCGATCAGGTCCCCGATCAGGCGGCTGATCCGCAAGGTTGCCAGGGCCTCGCGGGCAATGACGCTGAGACGCTGGGCGGCTAAGGTCAAGGTACCGCCGCGAACCACCACCTCCGGGCCATCCAGGCTGAGGGTGGCCTGGGAACCCAGGTCTAGAGGGCCGTCGACTTTCAGGCTCATCCCGCCGCCTCCGGCGACCTCGATCTGCGTCTCCCGCGTTAGGACCAGCCGCAAGGGGGTGCCGGAGGGACGTTCGAGCACCGCGATCAGAAAGGGCTCGTCGGTCAGGCCCACCGAGGTCAGCACCCGATCGTCGACCTCGGGCCAGACCAGACAACCGAGGGCGCGTCGGGCCCGCAGTTCACCGGTGGCCGTGCCGATGCGAAACCAGGCCAGATCATCCTCGATCGCGAGCACCACGCCATCCACGTGGAGGGGAAAGGGACGCAGTCGTATCGGGTGTTCGGGGCTCAAGGCATCCATGGCAATCTCTCTCTAGGCTGGTCCCGATCGGTCAGCGGGCTTCTGATCGGGGTTGAATGAACGGGGACCCGCGGGTTCGCTTTCATCGCGGTGACTCGGGTCTGGGTTGGGGGCGCCATTGTTCGGCGGCGAGCTGCTCAGGGTCATCGCCGAGGGCCTGGCCGCGGTCGGTGAATTGGGCCCCGCGATCGCGCACCCGGTGGAGCTTGGCCCTGAAGAGTCTCGCCCCGCTGAGGTTGGCCTCCTCCAGAGTGGCATGGGAGAGGTCGGCATAGGTCAGGTCCGCCCCGCGCAAATCGGCATGGCTCAGGTCGGCCGCGACGAAATTGCCCTGGTAGAGTTTGGCACGCAAAAATGAGGTCCGCGTGGCTTGGGCGCCCTGCCAAATCGCCTGGGTCAGATCGGCGTCGGCAAAATCCGCATCTTCCAGTTGGGCCTGGAGGAAGATGGCCTGGGGGGCTTGGGCCCCTGTGAAGCAGGCCCCTTGCATATGGGCCGAGGTGAAATTGGCCTGCCTGAGGTGCGCCCGGCTGAAGTCACATCCGGTCAGATCGGCCTCGCTGAATTGCGTGAAGGCGAATGTCTGGCCGCTGAAACGCTGCCCGGCCAGCTTGCTCTTGGTAAGGACCACGAACTCAAAGCGGGCTTTGGTAAAGTCAGCGCGTTGCAGATCGCATTCGAGCAGCACGGTCCGCTCCAGGTGGGCGTCCGTGAAATCCAGGGTGCCGCACGTTAGGTTGGTCATGATGAGCTGCTCAAGCCGTGCCTCCCTAAAGCAGACCTCCTCCAACTGGCCATGGCTGAAGGACGCAAAGCGGAGCTGCACCCGATCGAAAATGACCCCACGAAGCTGACATTGGTGCCAGTTGGCATTTTCGATCCGCCCCTCGGCCACGGAGACCGAGGCCAGTTCAGAGCCAAAAAAGACGGTACCGGTGAGTTGGGCCCCATCCAGGCGACAGTGCTGTAACCGGCAGTGCAGGAACTGGCAGTCGGTCAGATCGGCACCCCTCAGGTCGAGGCGGTCGAGTTGGCAGTGGTCGAACCGGAGGGCCGCCAGATCCGCCCCGCTCAAGTCGAGCTGGCACAAGCTCTCGCCACTGACCAGCTCGGCCTCCTGGGCACGGCGCACTAACTCCTCGCGGTCCATGGGAACCTCAGCCCTCCCCCCCATCCCGGCGATGGCGCGGTCGGGTTCTGGCGCGCGTGAAGATGGCGCCCGCGAAGCTCACCTGCCCAACGACCCTGATGCGGGCCAGATCGGCCTCGTGGAGATTCGCATGGGACAGGGACGTCCCCGCGAGGAGGGCGTGCTGGAGGACCGCCCCGGCGAGGTTGCAGGAGCTTAGATCGGCGGCTCCCAGGTCGGCCCGCACCAGCCGGGCGCCGCGGGCATCGGCGCCGTAAAAGCGGCTCTCCCTCAGATCGCAGCCACTGAAATCGCTCCCGCGCAGTTGGGCATGGCTGAAGTTGGCGCCACGGAGGGGAGTATCCCGAAACGAGACCTCGTTCAGTTGGGCGCCGCTGAAATCCGCCCCCTCCAACCAGCAACCCAGGGCAAAGCAGCCTACCGCCAGACTCAGACCGCGAAAACAGGCTTGGGAGGCCCGAATCCCGACGAAGGCGGCCTTGGTGATGGCGGCGCCCGACATATCGACCTCGCCAAGATCGCAATCCTGGAAGACCGCCTGGGCATAGCGGACCCCGACGAAACGGCAACCCCGCAGATCGATCTCCCGCAGCAGGAGCATCGCCTCGCTGTGGGTCTCGGAGAAATCCACCGCGACGATCAGGGCGCCGGTGAGGCGCAGCCCGTCGATCCGGGCACCGCGCAGGCTCGAATTACTCAATTGCGCCCCTTCCAGGATGGCGGCGCTCAAATCGGCACCGCTGAGATCCGACCGCGCGATCTGGGCCCCTCCCAGATTGCACTCGCGCAGATCGGCACCGGCCAGGCTGGTCCCGATCATCCGCGCGTGAGCCAGCATGGCCCGGCTCAATTGGGCCTGGTCGAGCCGGGCACCGCTGAGGTCGGCCCCCTCCAGCAGGGCACCCCCCAGGTCCGCCCCGCGCAGATCCATCTGGGTCAGGTCCGCCCGGGTCAGATCCCAGCCCGCCAGGGAGCCATGACGGGCAAGCTCGGCCTGGACCCGCGCACGCCGTTCGGCCTGGGCGGATGCCGCCAGCGGGTCGGGCGGCACCTGGTGGTGGCCCATCGCCTGATAGGCGGCAAGCTGCTGCCGATCCGCCTCGCGCCAGCGGGCCAGGATGGCCGGATCGGCCAGCATTTGCTCCAGTTCGGCGACATGGCCGCCGGTGGCGCGCCCTTCCTGGACGAGGTGGGTCAGATCGGCGATCAAAGGCTCCGCGCTTGGCCGGGGCGGCCCCCGGGTCAACTCCCCACTCATCTCGCGCTCGATCAGGGCGAAATCCCCACCCGCGCACGCCAGGACCTCGCGCACCCCCTCCAGGGCCGCGCCCTTTTCTTGTTCCACGCGAGCGGCAACCGCGGCGGATTCGGCCTCCATCCGCTGGCGGACCTCGATCAGATCATCGAGGGTCCGAATCCGCGGTGGTTCCGCCAGGTCGAGCGGCGGCCCGTGTTCGTCGGGATCCAGGCCATGGGTGGCGACCAGAGAGCGGGCCTCGGCGCGCTCCCGCGCGGCACGGCGCATGGCGCGCGTGTAGGCCAGACTCGGCTGGTCCGGGGGATTGAACAGGGATACGGCGAGATCCGCAGGCATCAGATCGGATTCGCGCAGGAATTCCAGCGCACCCCGCTGAGGATCGCGTCGACGGTCGCCAACGCCGCGATAATGCTCGAGGGGACGGCTCTCCCCTAGTCGCTCGACGGCGGTCAGCAGCTCGAGCACATCCGCGGCATCGTCCTCCGCGATCGGCATCCAGCCTTGAAAGACCTGGATCAAACGCTCCTCCTCCGGAAAAAACCAGAGCGCCTTGAGCGACATGCCGACCTCTTCGAACTCCTGTCCCCCCGCCGCGCGCCGGGTCGCGAAGACCCGCGCGGCGAGGCCTGGCAAGGTCCCTGCGAGGCGGTCGATCTCCGGATGCAGCAGGTCGAAGGCATAGTCCTCGTCGCCGCGGAAGGGCGCGGCTTGCTGCTGGTCCTCCGGGGCCAGGTTGAAAAAGCTCCCGTCCAGATCCCTGGCCAGGCCGGGATAGTCCCGCTCCAGCCAGGCCGCGTCATAGGTCCCGCGCTTGGCGGCTCGGGTCGCCCAGGTTGGATCCAGGGGGCCAAAACCGGCCGGGCGGCCGATGCCGGTCGGGCTGGTCAGAGGCTGATCGGGATATTCCACCCGCGGCAACAGGCGCAGGCGCATCCCATGGATCTCGCTGTCGCGCCGCCCCATGCCGATGGGGTTTTTCGGAAAATCCTCCCCCCCATAGGTCTGGGTCCAGTTGAGCGGCAAGCGCTCGAAGGGGTGGGGGACCGAGGGACGATCACCCTCCCAAAAGCGCGGTCCCCAGACAACCAATTCCTTGCTCAGACCACCGACCTGGGCGCGGACCCGACAGGCCCGCGGCTTATCGGGACGGGTGAAGGCCGTCGCGCCGATGAGATATTCCGCCCGGGGGCGCGGATAACCTTCCTCCAAGGGACCCTGAGACTCGGGTCGGTTCGCCCAGAAGGGCCAGAGGGCCTGTTCGGTCAGGAGCCGGCCGGGGCGGCCCAGGGTCGAAAAGAGCAGGACCGAAACGCCCAGCATGAAGCGCCCGCCATGTTCAAAGGGACGGGTCAGCAGGGAGGCAGATAGCGGCTTGACGCAACGCATGGCAGTTTAGCCGGTCACATCAGGATCTTCAGGGTGTCCATCTCGATGTTGGTGGCCGATGACAGGGCCTCCAGGGCGATCATTTGCTGGGTCACGTCCTTGGCGCCCAGATCCACGCCCACCTTCTCGAACTTCAGGCCGATAGCCGCATTTGCGGAGCCTACTGCTTCAGCCTTTACCCCCGTCATTTCCATCACGGCACCGTTAAAATTGATCGCGACGGCATAGCCTTCCTTGACGGTCCCCCCGACCTTGTGCAACTCGAAATCAACGATCTTGAAACCGCCCGGGGCGATGATGGTCATCCCCCCGGTCGCGGTGATGGTGAAGGACCCACCCGAGGTCAGGCTGACGCTGCCGCCGACAGTCTGGGCCAGGCTGGCGCCGATCCGCTCGCTGCGGCTGGCCCCGATGGTGACGGACTCGGAGGCGCCGACCTTCAGCGTCCGGCTCGCGCCGATCTGGACCGACTCGTTGGCACCCACGCTTTCGGTGCGGTTGGCACCGATGTTGATCTTCTCGTTGGCACTGACGTTCTCGGTCCGGTTGGCGCCGATGCTGATGTCCTCGTTAGCGCCGACGGTCTCGGTCCGGTTCGCCCCGATGTCGATCGTCTCGTCCGCCCCTACGGACTCGGTCCGGTTGTTGCCAATGGTGGTCGTCTCGTCATTGTCGACCTTCTTGGTACGATCGTGTCCCACCCAATGAGATTCGTCGTTCTCGACCTCGATGGTCTGGTTAAGCTCGGCATGGAAGAAGAGCTCCTCCTCGCCGCTCTTGTCCTCCATGCGGATTTCGTTACAGTTGGCGCCGCTACCTCCTTTGCTGCTGCGACTCCGGATCCCGGTCTGGGTCTGGTTGGCCGGTAAGCCATAGGGCGGCATGCAGTCGCCGTTGTAGACGCGCCCGGTGATCAGTGGCCGGTCGGGATCACCTTCCAGAAAGCTGACGACCACCTCCTGACCGATGCGCGGCAGGGCGATGGCGCCCCAGTTCTTGCCGGCCCAGGGGTGGGATACTCGCACCCAGCAGGAACTGTTTTCGTCCTGCTTGCCATAGCGGTCCCAATGGAACTGGACCTTCACCCGGCCGTATTCGTCCGTCCAGATCTCCTCGCCGGCTTTGCCGACCACGATGGCGGTTTGGGGTCCCTGGACCACCGGTTTGGGCGTCTGGCGGGCGGGACGGAAGGGGACTTGGGCATCCATGACCTCCAGGCGGATCCTGACCAATGGCGCGGTGAGGCCCTCCTGGGCGGAACCAAATTCATCCGATATGAAGCGGTAATCCGCGGACAGGATCAGATACTCCCGGTTCTGATCCTTGCGGCGATGGCCGCTGAGGTTGAAAAGGGCCCCCGTGCTGAGCCCCCGGGCCGTACCCTCCGCCTGAGCCAGTTCCTGGCCGGCCTGGACCTCCTCCAGGCGCACCCGGGCATAGGTGTCACTGTCGCTGGCATCGACATAGTCCCCCGGATAGTCAAAGACCTCGAAATCCGCCAGATCGTGGGCCTTGGGGTTGCGGCGGGTCCCCAGGAGGTTCTTCCGTGGGGCGGTGAAGTCGAAGGAGGTATTGACGTAAGCGCCCGGAAGCACCTGTTGTTCCAGGGTCCAGCGATCGAGGTAGTCACGTTCTCTTTGCCCCATGGCATCGGGGGGGTAATAGGGGATCTCCTCGCTGCCCTCGATCTTGGCATGGGCGCTGTAACCGTCGGCCAGGATCAGGAGGTGTTTTCCCTCCTGGTGCTCGAAGAAATAGTAGATGCCTTCATGCTCGAGCAGACGAGTGACGAAGTTGAGGTCGGTCTCCCGGTATTGCACGCAATAGACCCACTGCCGATAAGTGCCGGACAGGCGTTCCTCGAAGTCGGTAAAGCCCTGCTCGCGAAAGATGGCCTTGACGATGTCGGGGACGGTCTGATCCTGGAAGATTCGACAATCGGCGGTGCGGGACAGAAACCAGAGCCAGGGTACCAGGGTGGCCTCATAGAGGGCATCCGCCCCGTCAAAGCCCACCTGGGCGAAGCGGTTGATCCACCCGTTGAAATAACGCGTGCCCCCATCCAGCAGGCGCAGCGACAGGGTGGCGGGTTTGCCGAGCAGGTCGTTGGGATCGATGTCAATGTCCTCGCTGAGGAGGTCGAGTCGATATTCGAAGGGGGCGCCGAGGCGTTCCTGGCCCTGCATGCGCTTAACCAGCAGCTTGTCCTCTCCCAGGGGGGTGGTGACGGAGAGGGTCCGATCTCGTTGCGTCAGGGTCATGACGAAGGCTCCTTAGACCATGCGTTCCCAATGAGGCTTTGCCGTTCTTCGCCCTGGCCAAAGGCCGAGGATGGCCGCATCAGGTGAATCCGTAGCTGAACCCCTCGTCGCCAACCCCCAGGGATACCCGCTCGATGCCCTGGCCCTGGAGGGTGCGCTCAAGAAATTCGCGGCTGATGGCCGGTAGTACCGTGTTGGTGAGGATGGCATCGACGACCCGGGCGCCGCTTTCGACCTCGGCGCAGCGCCGGGCGATGAGGCCGACCACGGCCTCGTCGTAGGTCAGCACGGCCCCCTGTTGCTCGGCGATCCGTTTGACGATGCGATCGAGTTGCAGCCGGATGATGGCCCCGAGCATGGCGTCGCTGAGGGGGTAATAGGGGATGGCGACGAGCCGACCGAGCAGGGCCGGGGGGAAGACCTTGAGCAGGGGTTGGCGCAGGGCGGTGGTCAGGCCCTCGAGGTCCGGCATCAGTTCGGGGTCCTTGCACAGGGACATGATGAGGTCCGTGCCGACGTTGGTGGTCAACAGGATCAGGGTATTGCGAAAGTTAATGTAACGGCCCTCCGCATCCTCCATCCAGCCCTTGTCAAAGACCTGGAAGAAGATCTCGTGGACGTCGGGGTGAGCCTTCTCCACCTCGTCGAGCAGGATCACGCTGTAGGGCTTGCGCCGCACGGCCTCGGTGAGGATGCCGCCCTCGCCATAGCCGACATAGCCGGGGGGGGCGCCCTTGAGGGTCGAGACGGTGTGGGCCTCCTGGAACTCGCTCATGTTGATGGTGATGATGTTCTGCTCACCCCCATAGAGGGCCTCGGCGAGGGCCAGGCCCGTCTCGGTCTTGCCGACCCCGGAGGGACCGGCGAGGAGAAAGACGCCGATGGGCTTGTTGGGGTTGTCGAGCCGGGCGCGGGAGGTCTGGATGCGCCTGGCGATCATGTCCAGGGCGTGGCGTTGGCCAATGACCCGTTGGTTGAGGGTCTCGGCCAGATGGAGGATGGCGGTGACCTCATTCTTCACCATGCGCCCGACGGGGATGCCGGTCCAGTCCGCGACGACCGAGGCGATGGCCTGGGCATCGACGCTGGGCAGGATCAGGGGGCGCTCACCCTGGAGGCTGGCCAGTTCCGACTGGAGCTGGCGGAGCTTGGCCAGGGCGGTGGCGGGATCCCATTCATGGGCGGTGGATTGAGCAGGGGGTGGGGTGGCGATCGCTTCCAGGGGCTGGCCAGAGTCTTCCAGGGGGCTGCCAGTGTCTTCCAGAGGGGACTGGGCGCCGCGGAGCTGCGCACGCAGGTCGAGGATTTGCTGGACCAAGGCCTTCTCGGCCTCCCATCGGCCGGTGAGCTCGGTCAGGCGTGCCCGTTCAACCTCCAGACTGGCCTCCGCCCTGCCGGCGCGCTCGCCGGTGTCCACCCCGACGGCGCTCTCGCGGGCGATGATGGCGAGTTCGGTCTCCAGGCCTTCGATGCGCCGCCGGCAGTCCTCCACCTCCGCCGGTTCGGCGGCCTGGCTGATGGCCACCCGGGCGCAGGCGGTGTCGAGCAGGCTGACCGCCTTGTCTGGCAGTTGGCGCGCCGGGATATAACGGCGGGAGAGCCTTACCGCCGCCTCCAGGGCCTCGTCGAGCAACTGGACCTGGTGATGCTTTTCCAGGGCCGAGGCGATCCCGCGGACCATCAGGATCGCCTTGTCCTCGCTCGGCTCGTCCACGGCGATGACCTGAAAGCGCCGGGTGAGGGCCGGGTCCTTCTCGATGTATTTCTTGTACTCCCCCCAGGTGGTGGCGGCGACCGTGCGCAGGGTGCCGCGGGCCAGGGCCGGCTTGAGCAGGTTGGCGGCGTCCCCGGTGCCGGCGCTGCCACCCGCGCCGATGAGGGTATGGGCCTCGTCGATGAAGAGGATGATCGGCTTGGGGGAGGCCTGCACCTCCTCGATGACCTGACGCAGGCGGTTCTCGAATTCGCCCTTCATGCTGGCCCCGGCCTGGAGCAGTCCCACATCCAGGGTGCGCAGGCTGACATCCTTGAGGGGCGGCGGCACCTCGCCGCTGGCCAGGCGCAGGGCGAAACCCTCGACGACGGCGGTCTTGCCGACGCCGGCCTCGCCGGTGAGGATGGGGTTGTTCTGGCGCCGGCGCATGAGGATGTCGATCATCTGCCGGATCTCATCATCGCGCCCGACGATGGGGTCCAGCTCACCCTGGCGGGCGCGCTCGGTGAGATCCACCGAGAAGAGGCGCAAGGCCTCCTGCTTGCCCATCTGGGCTGGCGCCAGGGCGCCGCTCGCCTCGCCGGGCAGGGCCCCGCCACTGATCTGGAAACCGTCGCGGGCGCTCAGACGGTCCTCGGGAGAGCCGGAGACGATCTGGGCGAAGCGGTCGGTGAGGGTATCGGTGACGATCTTGTCGAATTGGCGGGAAATGCCGAGCAGGCCGCTGCGCAGGCCGCGGGTCTTGAGGATCCCCACCAGGAGATGACCGGTGCGCACCTGGGATTCACCGAACATCAGGGTGCCGTAGGTCCAGCCGCGCTCGACGGCCTCCTCCACGTCCGCGGACAGGTCGGAGATGGAGCGGGCCCCCCGTGGTAGTCGATCCAGGGTTTCGGTGAAATCCCGGGCCAGACCGGCCGGGTCCAGGTCGAACTGGCGGATGATCCGGTGCAGGTCCGAATCCTGATTCTGGAGGATCTGATTGAACCAGTGCACCAGTTCCACGTAGGGGTTGCCACGGATCTTGCAAAAGACGGTGGCGCTTTCGATCGCCTTATAGGCCAGGGGATTGAGCTTGCCAAAGAGGGCGGTGCGGCTGATCTCGGTCATGTTGCGCTCCTCGTTGCAGGGGGCCGCCAACGCGGATTCAGTTTCAGGTCATCAGCATTCCGGCTTGCGGGCCTGCTCAGCAACCAGGTCGTCCACCCCAGTTGCCCGCCACGGCCCAGCCGCAGTCCGGGAACCTCCGGGGCGGTCAGGACGGGGTTGAGATCCCAGTCCAGTTGATCCCCAAGATAGTTGCGGACCAGATCCCTCACCCGGTTGAGGCTGTCCCCCCCGGGGAGAAGACGGCGAAAGTCCACCAAACGCACGGGGCCGATGATGACGCGAAACTTGGACTGGTGGTCCCAGACCCGTCCACCAAGCGTCGTGGTCTGGCCCAAGTGACCGGTAGCGGGGCTGGTCCCCAGACACAGGCGACAATCCTCCGGCAGTACCAGCCAATGGCCGATGAACTCCTCGATCCGCACGGGTAGACGCAGGAACTCGGTCAGCATGGACCTCAGTCCCTCGGCATGGCGATTCTGGCAGGAGAGGTGTCCGGTAAAGTGCCGCTTCGCCAGATCGGGCATGGCGTCGCGGCCCTGGTAGGCCGGCATGCCGGTCCCGGCCAGGGCACCCAGATAGGTGCCGAAGCGGTCCTGGGTCGGGCGATCGAAGCTGACCGCTGGCTGGGCCTGGGCCCAGGCGCGATAGAAGAGCGACAGCATCCGGTGGTGGAAGACATCCGCGAAGCGGGCAAAGGTCGGGTCCCCGGCTTGGCGCAGGCGTTCGCGGGCATGGTTGGTCAGGTGCAGGGGCAGGGGGCCATTGGGGCCGAAGAGGCCCAGAAAATAGACCAGGAGCCGGGCCGGCTGACCGGCGGCGGGGAGGAGCAGGGCGGCCAGTTCGGCGGGGGCGAAGATCAGGGATGGCTCTTGGCCGAGCCGGATGGGGTCGTCGCTTGCCCTCGCCGTCATGCCGAGTCGCGGGCGTTCGGGTTGCAGGGCGTCGAGCTGACGGAGGGTGTGCAGGAAGCCATATCGCCAGGGAGCCCTTGTCAGCTCGGCGAATAGGGGCTGATCGGTCAGAGGAGGGGGCGTTGGCCGATCGTCGCTGGCCATCGCATCACCTCCCCGCGCTCGGTCTTGAGCAGGGTCTCGGTAAAACTATTGATCGAACAATAGCGGGCGAAAAAGCGTTCGAGAACGGCACCCAGGAGGTAGACCCCGGTACCGGCAAAGGCGGATTCATCACAGACCAGGCTGATCTCGAGACCGCGGGCATAGGTAATTGGGTGCACCCCTGGCAGGCGACGGATCAGGGGTCGCGAGGAGACCTGGCGGAGCCCCTCGATCTGACGGCGCAGGTCCGCATTGGTCAAATCGGCGTAGAGGGCGAGGAGTTCACGCAGGGCGGCGGCACCCGTCCCGCCCGCACTGCCCGTGCCGCCCGTGCTGTCGGCGATGGAGAGATAGTTCAGCGACAAGTGGCTGATCAACCGCCAGGCGGTGTCTCCATGGGCCGGGGAGGTCCTTGGCGGCGTTGGGCCGGCCCTCACCCGGATCGACTGGACCGGGGCGCCGATCTCCAGGCTGAAATCGGTGGTGCCCGTCCCAACCGGCATCTGCAGGGGCAGGTCTCGGTTGGTACAGAGCCCGGATACCGCCAGTTGCCGCATTTCGCTGGACCAGGGCGCCTGGGCCGCATCCACCAGATTGATATAGACCTCACTGCCGATATAGCTGGACCGAGGCCCCCGGCGTTGCTGGCCAGAGGAGAGCCGACGGGGCTGTCGCTGGATGGTGAAATAGGCGGGGGCGCTCTCCGTCGCGGTCAGGTCGGTGGCGGAATAAAAGGGGCGAAACTCACGGCGGTCACTGGTGGCCGCCCCATAGCCCGTCACCTCGTCGACCCGATAGACCTCGAAGTCCAGTGGGCGGGTCCGATCCGGGACCAAGTGGTAATCGGGCCCGGCCCCCCCGAGATGGACGCGGTCGCACCGCTTGTGGAAGAGGTTGATCGCCGGGGTGCAATGGAGCGCGAAGTTAGCGGCGCTGATGACCCCTTCGAGACCCGGCGTGATCTGGCCGAACAAGAGGATGACATCGACCTCGTTGGTGTCGATACGCTGGAGGATGGGGCCCACCGCCTCGATGGCGACGAAGAGAAACCGTTGGGGGAAGGCGAAATACTCATGCAGATGCCGGTAACCCTGGAAGGAGGGGGGGGCATAGGGCAGGAGCGCCTCGGCCTCCTCGAACCCCAGGGGGCGCAGCACGTTGGCGGGCAGGACCTCTATCCAGGGCAAGGGGCGAGCGGTGGGCTGCACCAGCACAGCGGTCGCCTGGCCGAGCATTTGGGCATAGAGATCGAAGGGGATCTGGTCGGTCCCCTGGAGGAAGAGGTCCAGCCGGAAACCCTTGGGCTGACCTGGTGAGAGCTGAGCGAAAGTCAGGCCGGTGGTCGTGCGCAGGCGCAGTCGGAGGCCGGCCTTGCTGCGTTGCAAAACGGGCAGATCGGTCCGCGCGACGGGACCGGCATGGCTGAAGTACTCGGCTTCGGTCAGTTCCAGCGGCCAGAGCCGGATCTCGTGGGCGGTGCGGTATTCACAGGCGGTCTGCTCACCTTTGCCGAGGGTGCCGCGCAAGGCAGTGTCCCGCGGCAGGACGAGGCCTTCCGCCAGGGCGCCTTCGCTGAGATCGGGCTGAAACTGGACGACCACCATCGAGGGGGTCGGCGCCAGATAGTGGGGATAGACCAGTTCCAGCAGGTGCTGGGTAAACACTGGGAATTCGGCATCGATCTTGAGTTGGACCCGTGCCGCCAGAAAGGCAAAGCCCTCCATCAGCCGTTCGACATAGGGATCGGCGCATTCGAAACCGGAAAGGCCCAGCCGGCCGGCGATCTTGGGGAACTCCGCCGCAAACTCGCCCCCCAGGTCACGGAGATGGGTCAGTTCACGGTTGTAATAAGCGAGGAGGCGCGGGTCCATGGGGGATCAGCGGTTCGTGGCGGTCGTTTCAAGCACGCGGACTTCGCCAGTCTCCAGGTCCACGTTGGTTTTGAGATAGAGCTGCTGGGGGGTGGGGACGCCCCAGAGTTCGCCCTCGATGTCGAAACGGATGGCGTTGGGCGTCATGCCCTCGGCATCGACCACCGCGCGAATACTGAGCCCCTGGCGCAGGATGCGCGGCTCGAAGCGCTGGATCGCCTGTCGCAGGCGCCGCTCCAGGGTCAGGATATCGAGACCCGAGAGGTTGTGGCCAGCGAGATCCGGCATGCCGAAATTGATTACCGAGTTCTGGACTTGGGGGTAGGGTTCCAGATCCTGGACCGAGGCCAGGTCACAGGTGTTGAGCAACCATTCCAGGTCACGGATGACGCAGGCCTTGAGTTTGTTGGGCGAGAGGACCCGTTGCTCCCGCGATTCTTCCCGCTCAGCCGGTGCCTGGTCGGTGAGCCGATCGAGAAGGGAGGGCTGGAGGCGCTCCTTGGGGGTCAATTCGGCCATGAGGTCAGCGGCTCTCCGTGGGCACGGGACCGAGGTCGATTCGCCGGCTTGCCAGCAAGGCATGGTCCCCAGTGTCCGTCGTGAGCATCCGTTGGCCCAGACCCCGGTAGCATCCCGCCCCCAGGTCCACCCAGTCGGTCAAACGGGCCAGGCGGATGCGGCCGTCGGGGCTCGCCTCCGAGCCGGGATAGCGGGTCGGGATGAAGGCGACCGTCTCCCCGCCATTGGACCAGGTGACCCGGGCCGGCAGCCAGACGAGATCGCGAAGGTCCTTCGGCTCCTCCAGGATCAGGGTACGAATCCGCTGGAAGGGCACCCAGGCGTATCGGCCATCGATCAGGATCTCCAGCAGGGGACCCAAGCGGGAATCCGCATCGGCGATCCAGCCGAAGGCCGCCCCATCGATCCGGCCGGGGATGACGGGGGCCTCCTCCAAGCCCTGGTCGCGCAACTGCTTGGAGGCTTCGAACCGACCCTGGGCGCTGGCGCGCAAGGCCGCGATGAGGAGGGCGATCCAGGCGGTCGGCTCGCCGAGGATCAGGGGGTCGAGGTCCCCGGTGAAGACCTTGGCGCGTAGGGCCTCGGCCCTGAGCAATTCACGGTAGGTATTGACCATGGCCAGGGCGCCGGCATCCAGTTCACCGGCGACCTGAAGCTGGGCCAGGGCACGGTCCCATGCGCCGAGGACGGCAAACAATTGGAACAGGAAGATCCGCAATCGGGCATCGGCCGGGGCCCGGCGGATACGGTCGGTGAGATCGGCCAGGGCGGCTTTGAGATCGCCTTGCTTGAGAGCCTCTTCGGCGTGCATCGCCCGCCCCCCGCGCCGGGCATTGATTGCCTGGCGCATTGAGTTTAAGCCAGGGTACAGGAGGGTTTATGGCTGATTATTCAGCAACCTTGGTCCCTATTCCTGTTTATTGATCTCGAGGTTCCAGGTGCGATCGGTAGTCGAGCCCGGCTTGCCTTCATTATCGATGGGGGTGTATTCCCATTTGATCTTGCCGTAGGCGAAGGAGACCTCCTCTAGGGGCTTGCTTTCACCTTCGCTGGAACCCCCTGGCCTGACGGAAGCCACAATGCAATCCGACAAGGTGTACTTCATGAAGGTGTGCTTGTCCCCGGTAGCCAGACAGAGTTCAAGCTCCACCTGCTTGATATGCTCCCCCTTGGCGCACTTGATGTTGAGGTCCGGGGTGGCGTTGTCGATGGTCTTGACCACCGAGAGGTTTTGAAAATCGGCCCGGCCACCGGTCCGACCTCCGGTGGCGCTTGCCCCGGAAACGGGCTGGCTGAGGCCGTGACTAAAACTTAGGATCTCGATCCACTTCTGATGGGCGTCATCGGTGCTCTCACCATCGATGCCGTCGATCTTCAAAAACATGTCAACTGCCATTGCGTATCTCCTGGCTAAGTGATTGAATATCAAGTTTTCTGTGACGGCAACTTAGAAACCAGCCGCAGCGAGACGGTCAGACCCTCGAGCTGGTAATGGGGTCTCAGATAGAAGACTGAGTTGTAATAACCCGGATTGCCCTCCACCGCCGTCACGACCACCTGGGCGGAGGCAAGGGGCTTGCGCGCCTTATCGAGCTCCGAGGCGGTGGCGGGATTGGGCTCGACATATTTGTTGATCCATTTGTTCAGCCATTTCTCCATGTCTTCGCGTTCCTTGAAGGTACCGATCTTGTCGCGCACGATCGCCTTCAGATAATGCGCGAAACGACAGACGGCGAAGAGATAGGGCAGACGGGCCGACAAGTTGGCATTAGCGGTGGCATCCGGGTCATCGTATTCGAAGGGCTTTTGCAAGGACTGGGCGCCAATGAAGGCGGCAAAGTCGGTATTTTTCTTGTGCATTAGCGGCATGAAGCCATTCTTGGCTAGCTCGGCCTCGCGCCGATCGTCGATGGCGATCTCGGTCGGACACTTCATGTCCACTCCGCCATCATCGGTGGGGAAGGTATGCACCGGCAGTCCCTCGACCGCGCCGCCGGATTCCACCCCACGGATGCGGGAACACCAGCCATAGAGCTTGAAGGCGCGATTGATATTGACCGCCATGGCATAGGCCGAATTGGACCAGGTATAGCGGCTGTGGTCGCCGAGGCTCGTGTCTTCCTCGAAATCGAAGTCCTCGACCGGATCGGTCTTGGCACCATAGGGCAGTCGGGCGAGGAAGCGGGGCATCGCCAGGCCGAGATAGCGGGAATCCTCCGATTCCCGTAAGGAGCGCCAGGGGGCGTATTCAGGGGTCTGGAAGATCTTGGTCAGATCACGAGGGTTGCTCAGCTCTTGCCAGGATTCCATCTGCATCACGGCCGGGTCTGCCCCAGCGATGAAGGGGGTATGGGCCGCGGCGGAAATCTGGGCGATTTGCCCGAGCAACTCCACGTCCGGTGGGCTATGGTCGAAGTAAAAGTCGCCGAGGATACATCCGTAGGGCTCACCGCCGAACATGCTGTATTCCTCCGTATAGATCTTCTTGAAAATCGGGCTCTGATCCCAGGCGGTTCCTTTGAACTTTTTCAGTGACTTGTGAAGCTCCTGCTTGGAGAGGTTCATGACCCGGATCTTGAGCATCTCATCGGTTTCCGTGTTGTTGACGAGATAGTGCAGACCGCGCCAGGTCCCTTCGAGCTGCTGAAACTCCGGATGATGCAGGATCAGATTGACTTGCTCGGTGAGCTTGCGATCGATCTCGGCGATGATGGACTCGATGGTCCGGACGGCATCATCCGAGATGAGCGCCGTCTGCTCCAGGGCCTGAGCGGCCAGGATCTGCACCGCTCCCTCGACCGCCTCACGAGCACGGTCGGAACGGGGTTTGAACTCCTTTTGCAAGAGAGAGGCAAAGGCGCCGGCCTCGATAGTCTCGGCCGCCGTTTGTTGCTCAGTTCGGGCTTGGAGATCGGTATCAGCCATGTGACTTCTCCTCCGCGTCTGACTGGGCCTCAACCGGTTTCGGGGTGGCGGCCAATGCTTGTAACAGGGCGGGGTCCTTGAGTACCTTGGCGATCAGTTCCTCGGCCCCGCTCTTCCCATCCATGTAGGTCAGGAGGTTGGCAAGTTGGCTACGCGCCGAAAGCAGTTTGTTGAGGGCATCCACCTTGCGGGCGACCGCCGCCGGTGAGAAATCGTCCATGCTCTCGAAGGTCAGCTCCACGTTGAGGCTGCCTTCTCCCGTCAGGGTATTGGGTACCCGAAAAGCCACCCGTGGCTTCATGGCCTTCAAGCGATCATCGAAGTTGTCGACATCGATGGTCAACATCTTGCGATCCGCAACGGGCGGCAGGGCCTCGGCGGGTTTGCCCGAGAGGTCCGCAAGTACACCCATCACGAAGGGGAGCTGGATGGTCTTTTCGGCGCCATAGAGCTCGACGTCATATTCGATCTGCACCCGCGGCGCACGGTTGCGGGCAATGAATTTCTGGCTGCTTTCTTTCGCCACTGCTAGTCTCCTCAAGCTCCCCGTGATCCGCGACGCTTAGGGATTGGCCGGAACAGTGCGGATCGGCTATTTGTTTTGGTCATCCAAGCCACAAATTTTGCGAATCTGGGGTAAGGCATCAGGTGCCAGATCACGCAAGATGTCGATGAAATCGCCGGTGACCAGCCGTCGCGCCCGCTTCAACAAGAGGGGGACGGGGCTGGCTGGCTCATTCAAAGTATAGTAGTCACACAGAAGATCGAGGGCGCGAATCACATCCTCGCGCGAGCTGATCTGGTTGGAAAAACGGGCGAGGTTTGATGGGTTTGATGGCATTGCCTCAGCACCCAGGGGTGAGGCGTCGTCCCCGGTCGTCAGGCCAGAACTCGTCGGGGGCTCTCGTTGATGCAGCCTGGACTGCAGATCCTGGTGAAGTCCTGACAATAGTTCGGTGAGGGGTTCCAGGTTGGGCATGACGCTGGCCTCGACATGAGCCGCCAAGGCGTTAATCAGTCCCCGAGTCTCGTCCAGGGCTCCCCGCGCCGCCAGGGTCAGCGTCCGCAAATCCTCCAGTTCGCACTCTTGAAAGACGCCAGCGATGGCGGCGCCGTCGAGGGTCTTGGCGTCTTTGGAGGTCTGAGCTTTGCCCTCGGCAACCTCGAGGTCGCGATAGGTGAGGGGACCAAAGAGCCTGGACCTGAACAGGGGGGTTGTCCTGATTGGTATCAGTAAGGTGTCGCGCCCACACAGGTCGAGGAGGATATTGAGCCGGATGGTCGGATCCAGGCCCTCATCCGGATCCAGTCGGGGATGCAGGTCGTCCCAGAAGCCGCTGACCAGACCTCGGACCAGGGAAAGCCCGACCTGGAGGCCCGCCAGGCCCTCGGTCTTGAGCAGGGCGCGGGTCAACAAAACACCGATGCGCAAATCCTTGGAACGGCGAAGCAGGGCGATGCCCAGATCCCTCACCCGAGGCCAGTCCGGTTCCTCCGCCGGCACCAGGGCATCGCCCATCCGCCGTTCAGGTTTCCCCGCCGCCGCTTGCAGCAAGGCCAGAAAATCCGGGTCATACTCGAGATCCTCACCCGCGGGTGCTGTCATGGAGACCGCTTCAAGCAGGCCTTCGACATCGATCGGATTCATTTCAGTGGGGACAAGGGAGGTCGGTGGGGCAATGGGGGAGGGGAGGGATGCAGGTTCGTTGGTTCAACCATGGATTGTTCATAGCACAGGAACCGACGACTTGCTGGAAATGTGATTCAGATCCAAAAACCTCCGGTCCGTATCTTGAGGGTCTGACCCCCAGCCTGATCTCTCCCGTCTAAACCCCCCGGCCTGCCCCCCCGGCCGGAACCCCCCGGGTCTGAACCCCATGGGGTATCATGAACGGCAACCAGCCGTTCCTCCGCCGGAGTCCCTCAGCCATGCTCGTCTTACGAGGCGCCCCCGCCCTCTCCGATTTCCGTCTCCGCAAGCTCGAAGCACGGTTGGCGGCCGCCATGGGGCGTGCCGTCCAGGTCTATGCCGAGTTTCGGCACTTTGTCGAGCTGGAACAGGGCCTGTACGGGGAGGAGTTGGCCGTCCTCGAGCGATTGCTGCGCTATGGCCCCAAGCTGGCGGGCCATGAGCCGCGCGGTGAACTGATCCTGATCGTGCCTCGGGCGGGGACCATCTCCCCCTGGTCCTCCAAGGCCACCGATATCGCCCACAATTGTGGCCTGGCCAAGATCCGGCGGATCGAACGGGGGATCGCCTACTGGCTGGCAACCCGGCCGGAAGAGAGACACGACAAAGTCACTGGCGGCATGGGCCCCGTGGGGAAAGGGCGCAATGGTGATGGTGTAAATGGGGAGGGTGGTGGTTATGACGTGAATCCGCCCGAGCCCCTGACCCCTGTCCAGCGCCGGACGGCCAGAGCCATCCTCCACGACCGCATGACCCAGCAGGTGCTGTGCGACGAGGAGGATGCCGCCTGCCTCTTCCTCCAGGCCGAGCCACGGTCCTGTCGCAGCGTGGACCTGCTGGCGGGTGGGCGCGAGGCCCTGGTCCAGGCCAATAGCGACCTGGGACTGGCCCTGTCCGACGACGAAATCGACTATCTGGTCGACAGCTTTACCGGCCTGCGGCGCAATCCCACGGACGTCGAGCTGATGATGTTCGCCCAGGCCAATTCCGAGCATTGTCGGCATAAGATCTTCAACGCCTCCTGGGTCATTGACGGTCAGCCCCAGCGCCACTCCCTGTTCGGCATGATCCGTCACACCACCGAGCAGTCCCCGGACAAGGTGCTCTCCGCCTACCGCGACAACGCCGCCGTCATCCAGGGCTGGGAGGGCAAGCGCTTCCTGCCGTCGCCGGAGGACGGGGTCTATGGTGAGCATGCCGAGGACATCCACATCCTGATGAAGGTTGAGACCCACAACCATCCCACCGCCATCGCCCCGGACCCGGGGGCGGCCACCGGGTCCGGCGGCGAGATCCGCGACGAGGGCGCCACTGGGCGCGGCTCCAAGCCCAAGGCCGGGCTGTGCGGCTTTTCCGTCTCCAACCTGCGTATCCCCGGCCTGGAGCGGCCCTGGGAGCGGGACCACGGCCGGCCCGGGCGCATCGTCTCGGCCCTGGACATCATGCTGGAGGGCCCCATCGGCGCCGCCGCCTTCAATAATGAGTATGGCCGGCCCAACCTCTGCGGTTATTTCCGCACCTATGAACAGGAGGTCCCCGGCCCGGTTGGTAGCGAGCTGCGCGGTTACCACAAGCCCATCATGATCGCCGGTGGCCTAGGCAACATCCGCCCCGAGCACGTCACCAAACGCCCCTTCCCGGCGGGCTCGCCCTTGGTGGTACTGGGCGGGCCGGCCATGCTCATCGGCCTGGGGGGCGGCGCCGCCTCCAGCATGGCCTCGGGAGCCTCGGCGGAGGACCTCGACTTCGCCTCCGTCCAGCGCGCCAACCCGGAGATGCAGCGCCGTTGCCAGGAGGTTATCGACCGCTGCTGCGCCCGGGGCGAGGACAGCCCCATCCTTTTCATCCACGACGTCGGCGCCGGCGGCCTGTCTAACGCCCTGCCGGAGCTGGTCCACGACGCCGGCCGCGGCGGCCGGTTCGAACTGCGGGCGGTGCCCAACGACGACCCGGGCATGTCACCCATGGAGATCTGGTGCAACGAGTCCCAGGAGCGTTATGTCCTGGCCATCGCCGCTGAGCGTCTGGAGGAGTTCAAGGCGATCTGCGAGCGTGAGCGCTGCCCCTACGCGGTGGTTGGCGAGACCACTGCCGAGGAGCATCTGTTGTTGGGGGACGCCCACTTCGGCAACACTCCCATCGATATGCCCATGCCCCTGCTATTTGGCAAGCCGCCGCGCATGCTGCGGGAGGTCAGGCATCACCCCTTTCACAAGCCGGCCCTGGACCTGGCCGGGATCGACCTCAAGGAGGCGGCCTTACGCGTCCTGCGCCTGCCGACGGTGGCGGACAAGACCTTCCTCATCACCATCGGCGATCGCAGCATCACCGGCATGGTGGCGCGGGACCAGATGGTGGGCCCCTGGCAGGTGCCGGTGGCGGACGTGGCGGTCACCACCAGTGACTGCTTCGGCGTTACCGGCGAGGCCATGGCCATGGGCGAGCGCACCCCCCTGGCCCTGATCGACGCCGCCGCCTCCGGGCGCCTGGCGGTGGGCGAGGCCATCACCAACCTGGCGGCGGCGGATATCGCCGCCCTGGGCGACATCAAGCTCTCCGCCAACTGGATGGCCGCCGCCGGTCACCCCGGCGAGGACGCCCGCCTGTATGAGACGGTCAAGGCGGTGGGTCTGGAGCTCTGCCCGGCCCTGGGGATCGCCATCCCGGTGGGCAAGGACTCCATGAGCATGAAGACGGTCTGGGAGCAGGATGGCGAGCGCCGGGTCATGACCGCGCCCCTGTCCCTCATCGTCTCCGCCTTCGCCCCGGTTACCGATGCTCGCCGTACCCTCACGCCCCAGTTGCGCCTGGATCTGGGTGATACCGACCTGATCCTCATTGACCTGGGCGCGGGCCGCAACCGCCTCGGCGGCTCCTGCCTGGCCCAGGTCTATGGTCAGGTGGGTAACCAAGGGCCGGATCTGGAACATCCCGAGACCCTCAAGCGCTTCTTCGCCGCCATCCGCGAACTGGCGGGGGAGGGGCTGATCCTGGCCTACCACGACCGCTCCGATGGTGGCCTCTTCGTCACCCTCTGCGAGATGGCCTTCGCCGGGCGTTGCGGACTGGAGATCGACCTGGACGCCCTGGGTAGCGACGATCTCCTGGGTGTCCTTTTCAACGAAGAACTGGGCGCCGTCATCCAGGTGCGTCATACGGACACGGACGATGCCCTGAAGGTGCTGCATGATCACGGCCTGGGTCCCCTGTCCTTCGTCATCGGCAGTCCCCGGGGCATGGAGGGCTCGGCGCGGGGCCGGGAGGCGCGTGCTGGCGTGACGAAGGCTGGCCTCGGCGCCGGCTTGGCGGGGGTGGGCTCCGGGCAAGGACGGAGTGGATTGGTCGGTGCCCAGGGGGTGGATTCCGATTACCCGGCAGCAATCCCCTTGGGCCGCTCCGCGGCAACTCACTTTGGCCAGTCCACAGGGATCCATTCCCCCGCGGTCTCGTCCAGCCCTTCCGGCCCCGCCCGAGGTGGGGGTGAGCCTATGGGGGACGAACACCTCCAGGCCGAGGGGATGCGGGATGAGCGCATCCGCTTCCGGCGCCACGGGGTCTGCGTGCTGGAGGGGACGCGCACCGAGTTCCAGCGCGTCTGGTCCGAGACGACCTTCGCCCTCCAGTCCCTGCGCGATCACCCGGACTGCGCCGCCGAGGAACACGCCCGCATCGCCGATAGCCGCGACCCCGGCCTCCGCGCCGAGCTGAGCTTCGATCCGGAGGAGGACATCGCCGCCCCCTTCATCCTCACCGGCAACCGGCCACGGCTGGCGGTGCTACGCGAGCAGGGGGTCAATGGCCAGGTAGAGATGGCCGCGGCCTTCCATCAGGCTGGCTTTGCCTGCGTTGATGTCCACATGTCGGACCTCATCGCCGGCCGGATCGGGCTGGAGGACTTCCGGGGCCTGGTCGCCTGCGGTGGCTTTTCCTATGGCGACGTTCTGGGGGCCGGGGAGGGCTGGGCCAAGTCCATCCTCTTCAACCCCCGCGCCCGCGATCAGTTCCAGGCCTTCTTTGCCCGCCCCGATACCTTCGCCCTGGGGGTGTGCAACGGCTGTCAGATGCTTTCCAACCTGCGGGAGCTCATCCCCGGCGCCGAACACTGGCCCCATTTCGTGCGCAACCGCTCCGAGCAGTTCGAGGCCCGCACCGTCATGGTCGAGGTCCTGGAGACCCACTCCCTGCTGCTTGCTGGCATGGCCGGCTCACGGATGCCCATCGCCGTGGCCCATGGCGAGGGCCGGGCCGAGTTCCGCGACGGCGATCACCTGCGCTCCGCCGGCAGCCGGGTGGCCCTGCGCTACGTCGAGAATGCCGGGGGCATCGCCGAGCGCTATCCCGCCAACCCCAACGGCTCGCCCCTGGGCATTGCCGGCCTGACCAGCAGGGACGGCCGGGTCACCATCATGATGCCCCATCCCGAGCGGGTCTTCCGTACCGTCCAGCATAGCTGGCGTCCCGATGGCTGGGGGGATGATGGTCCCTGGATGCGTCTCTTTCGCAATGCCCGGGTTTGGGTGGGTTAGCCGTGAGTTCCCTGTGGGTTAGGTCTAAGCCCGCGCAGAGGCCGCCCTGGCTGTTGTAAAAATCACCGACGTTGCATGAATACTACATTTTCCGTGAGCGACCAACCGGCCTTCGGCTGATGGCGAACAAGGTGACGGATAATCGGGCGGAATTGACTCCTGGGGATGCCCCTCACCGGTGCCGAGGGGCATGCGAAGTCTGGTTATGTGGTAATAAATACACAGTAGCAAGGCTGTAACGCCCCTTCCGGATTATTCGATGTCAATTTAATCAATGACTTGTAAACTGACCGACTTGAAGTCGTTGCGAAATTGTCGGCAGGGGAAAAAGGTTGCACTGTGGCCTGTGTTTTACGCTACAATTAGGAACGACGGACGATTATGTGCAACAGAGGCTGTATTGCGCCGGCTGTCATGGTGGATATCCGGAGCCAGGCTTCCGTACAGGGCGCTCAGCGTCGTTGTTGTCATTCGTCTAATGTATAATTTCTGGCCTAGGCCGAAACGCCGAATTTCTAAACCAAGTCCTTCTAACCTGAACAGAGGATAAGAGAACATGTACCAAGCAACGAAGATCCTAGGCCGTGTGGCGCCGATCGCGCTGGCCGTCAGCCTCATGGCTCCCGCCGTGCAAGCGGTCGAGCAAGACAGCTTCTGGTTCGCCTCTGGCGACGCCTCCCTTCCCCAGGGCCAGGCCTGGGTCAACAGCGCCGGTGAGTGCTGGCGCAGCGCCTACCCGGATGGCCCCAACAACCTGCCCCCCTGCGCCGCTCCCAAGGTTGTCGTCGCCGAGGAGGTGACCGTCCGCCTGAACTTTGAGTTCGATAAGTACGAAGTCCCGACCTATGTCGTGAACAAGCAGGAGATTGCTCTGATCGACAAGTACATCGCGGACATCCAGTCGACTCCCGAGACCGAGGTGGTCACCGTCGTGGGTCATACCGACGCCGTGGGTTCGGACGCCTATAACATGGCCCTGGGTCAGCGCCGCGCCGATGCCGTCCGTAACTACATCATCAAGCAAGGCTATCCGGCCCAGCATGTGGCTCCAGCCAAGTCCATGGGCAAGCGTGACCTGCTGCCCAATTACCCGCCGGATTCCGTCGAGCAGCGCCGTGTCGTGCTGACCAAGACCGACCTCAAGTGATTGGGGACTGAGACCAAGGGGCATGACCCCTTGATCGGCGCATAAAAAAAACCGGCCACATCATTGTGGCCGGTTTTTTTTGCGTACCCGTTCAGACCCCCTCTCCCCAACCCTCCCCCACCAGGGGGGAGGGAGCAAGAGAGTCAGCGCCTTGTGCCACCAAAGCCCTCCTGGTGCGCGAGGGGTCTGAACAAATACTTATTTGCGCCGGCGATTCCGCTGAGGTCGGGGGTACGCCCTAAGCTGATCGCGGGGGTCATGCCCAGGAGCGAATCTGATCAAGGTCAAGGCACCTTCCACTCCGCCGGGGGAACCTGCTCGCCCCCTTTCCTACCGAGAAGCCATCATGAGCGACGCCATCTCCACCTACATGACCGCGGATCACCGCCATTGTGATCACTATCTGGCGAACTTCGAGCAGGCCGTGGACCGCGGTGAATGGGACGCGGCTGGCACCTCGGGCCAAGATCTGAGTGAGTCCCTGCTGCGCCATTTCGCTCGCGAGGAGGAAAAGTTGTTCCCTGATCTGTTGGCCGTCGATCCGCGGGCCCGGGGGCCGGTCCAGGTCATGACCATGGAGCACCGCCAGATGCGCGCCCTGCTCGATGAACTGCGGGAGGCCCTGGGCGGACGGGACGCGAAGGCCTGTCTCGGCCTGGTGGAGACGCTGCATTTCCTCATACAGCAGCATAACGCCAAGGAGGAAGGCATCCTCTATCCCCTGGCGGACCAGGGTCTCGCAACCCAGGCGGAAGAACTGGTGGCGGAGTTCAAGGCGTTCTGAGTCATGGACAGGGAACTGGACGTCAGTGAGCTGGAGCCACCGGAACCCCTGGAGCGGATCCTGGATGCCCTCATGGACCTCAGGCCGGGAGACCGTCTCGCCGTCAGGCACCGCCGTCTACCCTATCCGCTCTTCGATATGTTGCGGCGCATGGGCCATCGCTACGAGACGACGGGCGCGGAGGGGGACTACCGTATTCTGATCTGGCCGAGTGACGAATGATCGACACCCGCGGTCTCAGCCTGGAGCAGGCGCCGCCCTTTCATGTCCCGGCGCGTTTCTTCCTCACGGCCCCCTTGTTCGTCCTGCTGGCGGGTCTCCTGCTGCTTTGGGAGGGTCCGCCCCTGCTCGCCTCGCGCTGGCTGCCCCTGGCCCTGGCGGCGACGCACCTGATCGCCATCGGCTATCTGGGCCTGGTAATGTGTGGCGCCCTGCTGCAACTGCTGCCGGTGGTCCTGGGGGCGCCAGTGCCCGGGGTGCGCTGGGTGGGTAATCTGACGCATCCCCTGCTCAGCCTTGGCGCCCTGTTCCTGGCCGGGGGCCTGGGCTACGGCCTGCCCTGGGCCCTGGCCTGGGTTGCGGCGGCCAGCGCCCTGGGTTTTCTGTGCTTTCTGCTGCCGGTCGCCCTGGCCCTGTGGCGGGCGCAAGGCGAGCCAGGGACCCGGCGGGCCTTGCGCGCCGCCGCGCTGGCCTTGCTCGTCACCCTGCTGCTTGGCCTGGTGCTCAGCGCCTTCCTGCTGGGTCTGCTCCCCCTGGCGGCCTTGACCCGCTGGGTCAACGTCCATGTCACCTGGGGGCTGCTGGGTTGGGTGGGCTTGCTGGTGATCGGGGTCGCCATCCAGGTGATTCCGCTATTCTTCGTCACCCCGCCCTATCCCGCCCTGGCCCGGGCCTGGCTAGTGCCCCTGCTGCTGGTGATGATCGTCCTGGCCAGTCTCGCCGAGGTCAGGGGTTGGGATCCGGCCGCCAGTCTGGCCCTGGGGACGGCCGGCGCGGGCTTCGCCCTGTTCGCCCTCCTGACCCTGTGGCTACTGGCCCGGCGTGGCCGGCGCCGTCTCGATCCCACCCTGCTGCACTGGTGGGCCGCCCTGCTGGCGCTGGTCGCGGCGCTTCCGGCCTGGGCCCTGGGGGCGCCACCGATGCTCGTCGGGTTCCTGCTGCTCGTCGGGGTCGGGCTGGGGTTGCCCGCGGGCATGTTGTTCAAGATCCTGCCCTTTCTTGCCTGGTTCCATCTCCAGCAGCGCCAGTTGCAGTCCGGGCGGTTCGATCTGCGCATCCCCCACATGGGCAGCTTGTTGGATTTGGGCTGGGCGCGATTGCAGTTTGGCCTGCACCTGCTCGCCTTGCTCCTGGGGCTGGCCGCCATCTTCGTCCCCGTCCTGGCCCGCCCCGCCGGTCTGCTGTTGGCCCTGGCCGGGTTGGTGCTGGAGGGGTTGCTGGTGGGCGTGGTCCTGCGCTATCGGCGGGCCTACCACGCCTTGGTGGCCAGCCCAGCCCCTTGACCGGTCTGGCGAGTCATCCCACAGGTGACTCCGCTGTGTTCAGGGCCTGGGGAAGTTCTCACCCTCGCCCCCCTTACCATCCGAGCGCCCTGGCCGCGCTCGTGAATGGGTTGTGGCGCTCCGGCTCTCACCCCAGGAGGCGACTGAGGAGGACGACGCCCAGGATCAGGGTGAAGAGGCCGACCCCGCGGCGGATACCCGTCTCCGGCAGATGCCTGACCGTGGCGGTGGCCAAGGGCACGGAGAGCAGGGCGCCGGCCACCAGGGGCAGGGTGAGGGACCAATCGATGCCACTCTTGAAGTAAAGGTAGGCCCCGAGGCCGACCGCGCAGGTCAGGGCCTCGGCCATGGAGGTGATGGCTACCGCCTGGCGGGCGGGCACTCCGGAAACCACCTGGCCGGAGGTCACCAGGGGTCCGTAGCCGCCGCCGCTGAGGCCCTTGTTGAAGGCCGCGACCAGGCCGATGGTAAGGATGCCGCCACGGTGATAGCGGATCTGCCGGCGGGCGGTGAGCAGGGTGATCATGCCCATGGCCAGGACGATGACCGCGATCAGCAGCGAGAACCACTGGGCGGAGATCTTGACCGCCAGCATCACCGCCACGATGGCCCCCAGGGCGCTGAGGAGGGCCAGCAGGCCGAAGGTGCGGCGCGCCGCCGGGTCCCGGCGCAGATCGATGTTGCCATCACGGTGGTGCATGGCGCCGGCGGCGAGGCCGGTGAGCAGTTCCGACAGGAGCACGGCGGGGACGATCTGCAGGGGTTCATAGCCGGCGAGCATCAGGAGGGGTGTCAGGGTCGTGCCGTAGCCCATGCCCAGGCTTGAATCCAGGTACTCGCAGCCCAGGGCCGCCAGGAAGATGATCAGCAGGGTGCCGGTGGTCCAGTTGGCCTCCGGTGCCGCCAGCCAGCCCAGGTCCCGCAGGACACCCAGGGTGGCGAAGGCCGCCAGGGTGAGACCGATGAGACCGGCCAGGAACCAGAGGCGGGTACGATGCCACTGATAGAAGGTTTCGAGGGTGAGCAGGGCTTGGCGTAGCATGGTGGGCTCCAGATAGAGAGGTGATCCTGTCCAGAACTTAGTCAAAAGGCATGCCAAGTCTCGGTCCCGCTGTCCTGAAGTGGTACAACCATATGTTATGAATATGTATTTTGACCTTGGCGAGGACTTATAAGGGGGGGTGGAGGGGTTTCTCCACTCAATGCTGAGTAATCGCTGCAAAGTCATTCCTTGGGGGCGGAATGGGCCAGATCAGCGCCTGCAGATGGATAATTCTTATAGCCAGGTCAGAATGTTAGAAGCAAAGTGCTTGCTGATTTACAAGAATCTCGATTTTCGGTGGGGACCTAATGCTCACCTGGTCATGAGGGACAATCACCACCAACCGGGAAATAAACCGCCTTTGCCGTTAAATGAAACGGATTTTCCGTTAAGATAGCCCTATGGACGCATCGCCTCACAGCTTACTGAACCTCTGGCGTCTGTCCGCCCGGCATTGGCGTCTGGACGATGGCATCGCCGCTATCGCCCAGGAGTTGCGCCAAACCCTGAACTTCCAGCGGTTACTGGTGCTGGAGTTCTCACCCGGGGGGTCCGGTCTCGTCACCGTCGCCCAATGGGAGCAAGGCGCCCTGGCGGCCAAGGTCTTACCCGCCAGATCGCCTGCCAGGGTGTCCGCCGCCGCGCCAGGAACCGCGCTGGACGCCGCGTCCAGACCCATGCCCGGCGTCGCGCCTGACGTTGTGCCCGCTGCTGCACTTGGAGCCCCGCCCATTGCCGTACCCGAAGCCCCGCCTGGTGCCGGTCTCGCTCCACTGCCAGCAGCCATGGCACCGCCATCAAACGCCTCCTCAGCGGTAGGGGCAATTCCCCTGGCCAGGTTGCTGGCCTGGTGCCGGGAAGGTCAGGCCATCCAGGGGCCGGTGGCGCTGGTTGAGGAGGAGGTACCGGGCCTGGTGCCCCCCGACTGGAGCGGGGAGATCCTGGCGCTTGGCTTGCTCGTGGACGCGGAGCCGCTTGGCCTGCTGCTTATTGGTGTCGACCCCCCTGGCACCCTGAGCGAGGAAGCGGGGCCAAGAATGTTGGCCCTGTGCGAGCCCATCGCCATGGCCCTGCGCAATCACCAGCGACTCCGGGAACTGCTGGCCCAGCGGGAGGCGGCGGAGGCGGATCGCCGCTCGCTCCTGGCCCGGTTGGGGCGGCGGGAGCTCACCGATATCCTGATCGGCGCCGACGCCGGTCTAGGGGAGGTCATGCGCGGGGTGGAACTGGTCGCCCCGGCGACGGCCCCGGTCCTGATCCTGGGGGAGACGGGATCAGGAAAAGAGGTCATCGCCCGCGCCATCCATAGCCGCTCCGCCCGGGCCCAAGGCCCCTTCCTGCGCGTCAACTGCGGCGCCATCCCGCCGGATCTGGTGGACTCGGAACTCTTCGGCCATGAAAAGGGCAGTTTCACCGGCGCCGGGGCCCGACGCCTGGGTTGGTTCGAGCGCGCCGACCGCGGCACCCTCTTCCTGGACGAGATCGGCGAACTCACGCCGGCCATCCAGGTGCGGTTGCTGCGCATCCTCCAGGACGGCAGCTTCGAGCGGGTCGGCGGACAACAGACCCTGCGCGTCGATGTGCGCCTCATCGCCGCTACCCATCGCGACCTGCGGGCCATGGTCCGGGATGGCCAGTTCCGCGCCGATCTCTGGTATCGGATCAACGTTTTCCCCCTCCATCTCCCCGCCCTACGGGAGAGGCCCGAGGACATTCCCGCCCTGGCACATCACTTCGCCGAGAAGGCGGCGGTGCGGCTCGGTCTGGCGCTCCAACTCCCGACTCCGGAGGACCTGGACCTGCTGCGGGCCTATCCCTGGCCGGGCAACGTCCGGGAACTGGCCGCGGTCATCGAGCGCGCCGCCATCCTCGGCGACGGTCAGGGCCTGGAGGTGGAGCGGGCCTTGGGGGCTGGACCCCTAATGCATGGGGCGCAGTTACCGGCGCACGCTGTCAACGCCGACTCCTACGCCACCGATGCCATCGCCAATGCCGCTCACCCTGCCGGCACTGCCTCAGGCGGCAGCACCGCCACTACCAACGGCACCTCCGCCGTCGGCACCGGCACCGGCACCGGCAACGTATCCACCACGGCTGCAACTGTTGTCGCCGGTGCGGCCACTGCCAACGCAGCGGGAGGCATGTATCCAGCCATCGCGCCCACTGGGGTCATCGAACCCTTGGACGTGGCCATCCGCCATCACATCGAGCGCGCCCTGGCGCAATGCCATGGCCGGCTGGAGGGACCCTTCGGCGCCGCCCGCCTGTTGGCGGTCAATCCCGACACCCTGCGCTCCCGGATGCGCAAGCTCGGCATCAGCCGGGACCCCTTCAAACCCTGAGGTCCCTGGACTTCGGCCGATTCACCACCCTCAAATACCCCGCGCCTGAGCGGTGGCGTTGCCGATATAGGTCGCCGGCGTCAGTTCCCGCAACCGCTCCTTGGCCTGCTCCGGGATCTCCAGGGTATCGATGAAGCGCGCCAGTTCCTCCCGGCCGATGCGGTGACCCCGGGTTAGCTCCTTGAGCTTCTCGTAGGGCTTATCCACCCCATGGCGGCGCATGACCGTCTGGATGGGTTCCGCCAGGACCTCCCAGTTGGCGTCCAGGTCGGCGGCGAGGCGGGCCGGGTCCGCCTCCAGCTTGCCGAGGCCCTTGAGGGCGGACTGGAGGGCGATGCTGGTGTGGGCCAGGCCGACCCCCAGGTTGCGCAGCACGGTGGAATCGGTCAGGTCGCGCTGAAAACGGGAGATGGGTAGCTTGCGCGCTAGGTGCTCCAGGATGGCGTTGGCGATGCCCAGATTGCCTTCGGCGTTTTCGAAGTCGATGGGGTTGACCTTGTGGGGCATGGTCGAGGAGCCGACCTCGCCAGCCACGGTCTTCTGGCGGAAATAGCCCAGGGCGATGTAGCCCCAAAGGTCGCGGCAGGCGTCGATGAGGATGGTATTGAAGCGGGCGGTGGCGTCGAAAAACTCCGCCATGTAGTCGTGGGGCTCGATCTGGGTGGTGTAGGCATTCCAGGTCAGGCCCAGGGATTCGACAAAGCCGCGGGCGAGGGCCGGCCAGTCCAGCTCCGGATAGGCGGCGAGGTGGGCGTTGTAGTTGCCCACGGCGCCGTTGATCTTGCCCAGCAGGGGCACCTCGGCCACCTGATCGCGCTGGCGGGCCAGCCGGGCGGCGACGTTGGCCAGCTCCTTGCCCAGGGTGGTGGGGGAGGCGGGCTGGCCATGGGTACGCGCCAGCATCGGCAGGTCCGCCAAGCGGTGGGCCAGGGCGCGGAGCGCGGCGATGACCTCGTCCATTTGCGGCAGCAGCACCTGGCCACGCCCCTCCCGCAGCATCAGGGCATGGGCGAGGTTGTTGATGTCCTCGGAGGTACAGGCGAAGTGGATGAATTCGCTCACCGCCTCCAGTTCGACATTGCCGGCGATGTGTTCCTTGATGAAGTACTCGACGGCCTTGACGTCATGGTTGGTGGTGCGCTCGATGTTCTTGACCCGATGCCCCTGCTCCTCGCCGAAGTTGTCCACCATGGCCTCCAGCAGGTGGCGGGCATGGACCGAGAGGGGCGGCACCTCGGGGATGCCGGGATGATCGGCCAGGGCCAGCAGCCAGCACACCTCCACCAGCACCCGGTGGCGGATGAGCCCCAGCTCGCTGAAGATGGGCCGGAGGTCCTCGGTCTTGCTGCTGTAACGGCCATCGATGGGGGAAACGGCGGTGAGGGTGGAGAGTTCCATGGGCGGTGCTCGTTCTGCGGTTAGTAGCGGAAAGGGGATGATCGGCGGCAGTGGAGTGGGGCCGGCAGGGGAGCAGGATAGCGCCCTGGCGTCAGGAGTCCACTCCCTCCAGCGAGGGAAGGCCTTCGCGTCTGACGGCGGCAGGGTCTGGCCTGCCCTGGGAGGCAAAGTAGGGACCGGCAGCGCATCAGCCCAAGGCCCGGCGCCCTTCAGTCCCCCTCAGCCAGCAACAAACCACTCGCCCGCAGCACGCGCTGTTCCACGGCCTGTTCCAGCACCCGCTCATCACCCGGGCGGACGAGGGTGAAATAGTGGCGGGCGCGAGTGATGCCGGTATAAAGCAGTTCACGGGTCAGAATCGGACTCGGCTTGTCCGGCAGGACCAGGGCGGCATGGGTGAATTCCGAGCCCTGGGACTTGTGGACGGTAAGGGCAAAGACGGTCTCCACCGCCTGGAGACGGCTGGGCAGGACCCACTTGATGCCCTGCTGGCCATCGCCGGCAGGGAAGGCGACGCGTAGCCGTTCCGGTTCGCCCGCGGCGGCGGGACGGGCCAGGGTGACGCCGATATCCCCGTTCATCAGCCCCAGGGCATAGTCGTTGCGGGTGACCAGGACCGGTCGGCCCAGGTACCAGCCGTGGCTCGCGGGGATCAGCCCGGCCTCCCACAGCAGGCGGGCGATCATCTCGTTCAGTCCCGCCACCCCCCAGGGACCCCGGCGCAGGGCGCACAGTACCTGGAATTGGCCCTGGGCGGCGAGGACGTCTCGCGCCCAGTCGTCATAATGCTCGGCCACCGCGCCCAGGGGCGGGCGCCGGTGTTGCAGGACCTCCAGAAAATGCCGATAGCCGACCCGGGGCGGGAGCCTGTTTGAAGATTCTCCGGTAGCTACCGATTGTTTAGGCTCCGTGGCGCTTGGCGACTTTGCAGCCCCACCCTGGACGAGGAGCTGTCTGAAGGTGGCATCCAGGTGTTCTGTGGGGGTGTCTTGGAGCTTAGAAGCGGTATCCAGCTTATCGCGGCTGGCCTCCAACTTGTCCGCGATGACGACCAAGGCCAGATCGCGGTGCCCTCGCGCCCAAAGGTCGCCGACCGCCGTAGCGCGGCCAGCGTTGACCGCCGCGGCGAGCTGGCCGATCCCGCTGTCCGCGGCAAAGCGATGGCTATGACGGAGCATGACGACGGCCTGGTCGAGGTCGGTCCCCGCCGGATCGATGAGATCATCCAGGCCCGGATTGGCCAGGCCCGAATTGGCCAGGGGTAAGCGTTCACACCCCCTGCCTGGGCTGACATGGATAGTACAAGCCGCTGATTCTCCTGTTCCCTCTCCCAGGGCGTGAGAGGGTTGGAGAGCGGGGGGCTGAACGGTTACGGCCGGGGTACCGTGAGCCAGGTGATCCAATTGATCCGAGCGGTCCGCATGGTCGGGTATGTCCATCTCGCCCCTGACCGTCCCCACGTCGGTCACCGCCGCCAGCCAGTCGCGGGTCGCCGGGGTGTAATGGCCACCGGCAGCCCGCTGGCAGAGCTGGCCCAGCACCGCGCCGGCCTCCACCGAGGCGAGCTGATCCTTGTCGCCGAGCAGGATCAGCCGGGCCTTGGTCGGCAGGGCGGCCAGGACCGCGGCCATCATCTCCAGATCGATCATCGAGGCCTCGTCGATGACCAGCAGGTCCAGGGCCAGGGGATTACCGGCGTGATGGCGCAGGCGGCGGGTATCGGGCCGGCTGCCCAAGAGCCGATGCAGGGTGGTGACGGTGAGGGGGATGCTGGCCCGCAGGGTCGCGGCATTTGCCAGCCCGGCATGCTCCAGTTCGGCCAGGGGCAGGCTGGCGACGGCACCCGCGATGGAGGCATTGAGGCGCGCCGCCGCCTTGCCGGTGGGCGCTGCCAGACGGATACGCAGGGGGCGGGCCGTCTTGCCGGGCGCCGGGGCGGTCAGGGCGAGGGCCTGGAGCAGGGCCAGCAGGCGCACCACGGTGGTGGTCTTGCCGGTGCCGGGGCCGCCAGTGATAACGCTGAAGGCCCCACGGGCCGCCAGGGCGCAGGCGATCTTCTGCCAGTCGGGGTCGATTGCCGACGGCGGGAAGAGGTGGCCAAGGATCTGGCGCAGGGTGGTCAGCGGCAAGGTCGTCCCTTCGGCCGGGACATCGGCCATCCGGCTCTGGATCAAATCGCTCACCGCTCGCTCGTATTCCCAGTACCGGCGCAGGTAGAGGCGCGGACCGGCCAGGACCAGGGGTGTCCCGCCCGGTCCCGTACCGACCAGGTCGGGGTGATCCAGGGCGACCCGCCAGGAGGTCAGGTTCAGCCCCGCCAGCAGGGTCGCGGGGTGGGGTGGCGGCTCGCCGCTGGCAGTCTCCGTCTCCATGCCCTCCGGCGGCAGGGAAAGGGCGAAGCCCGGGTTGCGCAGGGTCGCGTCCAGGTCCAGACAGGCGTGGCCACGGCCAAGCTGGTGGCTGGCCAGGGCGGCGGCCAGGAGCGCCAGGGGGTCTGCGTCCGGAACCTCCTGGCCCAGGAAGTTGGCGAAGGCCAGATCCAGGGGGCGCAGCCAGCCCTCCTGGGTCCAGTGCTCCAGGAGTTGCGCCAGTCGTGCCCGGCCCGAGATATCCGGGGTCAGTTGGGCATGGGTCAGGGGGACCTTTTGGCCGGCCGCGTCCAACCCGGGGAGGGGGTCGCGGACGGATCGGTTGGCTCGCGAAGGGTTCACGATGCCACCTCCCGGCTGTCAGGGTCCCGGCGGCTGGTCCCGCGGAACAAGTCATCCAGGTTCTCGATCAGGTGACGGGGCGGCCGCTCCCAGTGAATGCCCTGGCAAGGCCCGTCCACGCCGCGCAGGAACAGATAGACGGCGCCGCCCACATGCCGGTCATAGTCGTAGTCCGGCAGGCGGGACTTGAGCAGGCGATGCAGGGCGAGAAGGTAGAGGACATATTGCAGTTCGTAGCGGGCATGGAGGATGGCCCCCCGCAAGGCCGCGGGGGTGTAGGCGCTGGCGTCCGGCCCCAACCAGTTGGACTTGTAGTCCGCCACGTAGTAGCGGCCCTGGTAAGCGAAGACCAGGTCCATGAAGCCCTTGAGCATGCCGTGCAGTCGTGCCGGCTGGAGCGCCGGTCGCGGGGCCCCGTCCAGGGTGGCCGCGCTGACCAGCCGGTCGATGGTCCCGACCTCCACCGCCTGGGTGGCGAGCCAGAACTCCAGCTCGGGGATGGCCGTCGTCAGGTCGGCGAGGCGCGGGGCTGATTCCGCTGAGGCCAACGGGGAGTCTAGCGGCAATGGCTGGGTGATGATCCTTAGCAGCCAGGTGGTCAGGGGCTCGATCCAGCCCTCCCAGTCCCGCAGCCGGCAGCGGCGGGCGACGGTGTCGCGCAGCCGGGCGGGATCGGCGGCGATGGCGCCAAAGCCCTGGGTGGCGGCCCATTCCAGCAGGTCGTGAAGGAAGGTGCCCGCCTCCGGCCCGCGGGGGAAGGCGTGGGGGGAGTCGGGGGCCGGCGTTTTGGTCCGTGCTACGGGCGGTTCCTCGCCAGCCTCGCCAGTGAGCTGACCTTCCAGTGCTACTTGGTGATCAACGCCAACCGGCCAGGCATCAGGCCCGACTTCTTGCTGTGCATCAGGCCCGACTTCAGCCCAGGCGTCAGGCCCAAGCGCCGAGGCCGGGGCACTGGTCCCCAGGGTTCGCATCTCCAGAAAGCGCTCCTCGGTCGCGGTTTCCGCGGCCCCGACCAGGCGGCTGGGGGTCGCCGGAGACCCGGAACCATCCAGTCCAACACCCACCATGTCATCAGCCATGTCCAAGGCCTCACCCTCGCCCAGGACGCTGCGGCTGACCGTCCGGCAGATGGCCGAGTAGCTCGCGATCCACCAGGGGGCCGTCACCACTGGCCGCGAGCCCCGTGCGCTCCCCGTCCAACCCGGCGCCTCCTCAGCCCGAAAACGCGCGCTGGTCGGCGCCGGGTCGGGGACCAGAGCCAGGTCCGCGCACTCGCCCCTCAGGTCCTCCAGGGCCGTGGCCCACGCCGATGGCGACCGGGGCTCCCCGCCGCCAAGCAGATAGCCGAAGGCCCCCCGTTCGAGCTCGGCGATGGGCGCCAGGCCCACCCAGGTGGCGTAGCGGGCGCGGGTCAGGGCCACGTAGAGCTTGCGCAGGTCCTCCCCCAGGCGTTCCCGGTCGGCCCGCTCCAGGGCCTCGCCCGCGTCGCTCAGGGTCAGTTGCAGCTCGCCCCGGTCATCATGCCATTTGAGGGGCAGGTCCTTGGCGGTCGTCGGTCGGAAATCGGCGGCGAAGGGGAGAAAGACCAGGGGGTATTCCAGGCCCTTGGACTTGTGGACGGTCACCACCTGCACTAGGTCGGCGTCGCTCTCCAGGCGGATCTGCCGGGCATCGTCGCGGCCACCGCCCCCCGCCTCCTGGCATTGTTCGGCCAGATAGCGGATCAGGGCCTGCTCCCCGTCCAATAGCAGGCTGGCCTGCTGCAAGAGCTCCGCCAGGTGCAGGAGATCGGTGAGGACCCGCTCGCCGCTGGCTTCACTGGCCAGGGGCGGCGAAGCGGGAGCCATCGTCGTGTCCGCCCCCAGTAGGCGCGCCGGGACGCGAAAGTCGTTGAGGAGCGCGCGCAGCATGGGTAACACCCCCTGGCGGCGCCAGAGGTCGCGGTAGCCGCGAAATTGCAGGACCCGTTCCTCCAGGGCCAGGTCGTCCTGGTTGAGCCGATCCAGTTCCGCCCAGCTCAGCCCCAGGGTCCGGGTGGCCAGGGCGGCGCGCACCAGGCGCAGGTCGTCGGGGGTGGCGCAGGCGGCCAGCCAGTGCCGCAGCTCACCGGCCTGGGGGCTCTGGTAGACCGAATCCTGATCGGAGAGATAGACGCTGCGCACCCCGCGGCGGGCCAGGGCGCGGCGGATCAGGTCGGCCTCCTTGCGCTTGTTGACCAGCACGGCCAGGTCGGCCGGGCGCAAGGGCCTGAGCGGGGCGGCGCCGTCACCGCCGACGAAGCCCGCCCGCCCGGCCTGGCCCAGATTGAGGAGGCGCACCATCTCGCTGGCGCAAACCTCGGCGATTTGTTCGCGATAGGCATCCTTGGTCAAGGGTTTGCCCTCCTCCTCGGGCGGCATCCACCAGGCGGTGAGGGCCGGGACCTCCTGGCCGGCGGCGTGGAGGGCGTCTGCGCGTCCCCGGGCCTGGGCGGCGATGAAGGGCACCGGGTTGCCACCCTCGCCGCGGAACAGAAAGGCCCCGGCCCCGCTCGTGCGCGCCTCGGCCACCGCGAAGCACCGATTGGCGGCCCGCACCATGGCGTGGGTGGAACGGTAGTTGGTGCCCAGGGTGTAGAGCCGGCCGGCGCAGGCCCGGCGGGCCTGGAGATAGGTATGGATATCCGCCCCGCGGAAGGCATAGATGGCCTGTTTGGGGTCGCCAATCAGGATCAGGGTGGTGGCGGGGTCGTTGCTCGCCACCCGGTAGACGGCATCGAAGATGCGGTATTGCACCGGGTCCGTGTCCTGGAACTCGTCGATGAGGGCGACGGGGAACTGGCGGCGGATGGTGTCGGTCAGGCGCGGGCCATAAGGCCCTTGCAGGGCGGCGTCGAGCCGGGTCAGGAGTTCGTTGAAGCCCATCTGGGCGCGGCGCGCCTGTTCGGCGGCAAAGCGTTCCGCCACCCAGCGGGCGGCGTGACGCAGGATCGCCTCCCGGGCATCGGGCAGGCCGCTCAGGGCGGCGCGCAGGTCGGCGGTGGCCGCCAGGGCGGGGTGGCTAGGCGCCGGCCCTCGCTCCGGCTTCCAGGCATCGCGGATTCCCTCCGGGGTGAGGCGGTCCCAGCCGGTCTTGAGGTCTAGGGACTCGGCGGCCGGATCCGTCACCCAGGCGCGCAGGGCCTCCAGCCAGGGGTTGTAGAAGCGGGCCTGGAGCTTACGTCCGTGCACCGCCTTGGTGGCGACGGCAGCGTCGAGAAGGGTCTGCAATTCCTCCGTCCAGGCCGCCCAGGGGGCCTTGAGGGCGGTCAGGCGCTGGCGCTTCTCCGCCCGCGCCGTGGCAAGGGTCCGGGCCGGTTCCGGGGTGGCGTCCAGCCGTTCGGCATGGTCGACCAGACCCCGCAGGGCCTGCTGCAAGGTTGCGGGATCAGCCCACCAGCGCCGCACCTCGGCGACGTCCTCCAGGCCCAGGGGCACCATGAAGGTGCGCCAGTAGTCGCGCACCACCTCGGCGAGCAGGTCGCCCTGGTCGGTCTCCAGGGTCTGGGTAAAGAGGCTGCCGCTGTCGAAGGCATGCTCGCGCAGCATGCGGTGGCACCAGGCGTGAATAGTGGACACCGCCGCCTCGTCCATCCACTCCGCGGCCAGTTGCAGCCGGTAGGCGCAGCCGGGCCATTGCTCTGGCGGATACGCCTGGCGCAGGTCATGAAGCGGATCATCGCCAGCGGGCCGGGGGCTGATGCTGGCCGGATCAGCGCGGAAATAGGTCGCCGCCTCGTTCAGGCGGGCACGAATGCGGTCACGCAGTTCCTGGGTGGCCGCCTCGGTGAAGGTGACGACCAGGATCTCCGGCGGGGTGTAGGCGCGCATGGCGGCCTGGGGAGGCCTCTGGGTAGCTCCACAGGCATCCTCCTGATCATCCCTTTGGGTGTCGCCCGACGAATCCTCCTGGAAAGCCCCACGGGCATTCCCTGAAGTACCCATCCGGGAATCGCCAGGGGTATTCATATGGCAATCATCAGCGCCATCCCTTTGGGTCACCGCAAGGGCAGCGTCAGCGGTAGCCGCCTGGATCTCGTCCGCCCCATTGCCAAGCGGGCTTACATGACCCAGCACCAGGCGCACGTATAGGGTCGCGATGGTGAAGGTCTTGCCTGTGCCAGCGCTGGCCTCGATGAGCCGACTGCCCTGGAGGGGAAAGCGCAGGGGGTCCAGGGTAACGACTGCGTCTGCGGTAGGGATGGCCGTGGCGTGAAACTCCCCACGAAGACTTTCATCTTCCGGGGCCTGGCGCGCCGCCCCATGAAAGTCGGCGGCGACCGTGACAGGGTTTGCGTCAGCGCTGTCCACAGGGGCGAGGGGCGCGGTGACGGGCGTGGCGGCGGGCGCAGCGTGGGGTGCGGTAGGAGGAATGGACATGGATGGATATCGCTCCTCAATGTTCGGCGCCGGGTCGGGTGGCCTCTGGCGGGGGACGCCGTGAATCCGTCCCTGGAGGCTTGCCAACCGCATCCCTGCGGTTGACACACCCGCCAGAGGCCCCCCGACCCTCACCGGCTTGGTCGGTCACCTTGGCCTTGCTCGCGGCGGCGGGCAAGGCCGCCCACAGCGGACCGTACAGGGTCTCGGCCAGCCGGGTGAAGGCGCCGTCCGCAGTCAGGGCGGCGAAATCCGGGTAGACCCGCGCCAGGTAGGGGTCGGTCTCGACCTCGCCCTGCTGGTTGTAGCCGCCTTCATAGGTCTGGCGCGCGGCACCGAGGTTGCCGCCGCCCTTCAGCCAGGCGAAGGCCGTCCTGGTGGCCAGGGGCAGGGGATGGCGCAGACCTTCGTCCAGGGCGCGGAGCAGTTCGGCCAGGTGCCCGCGCGCCTGGTCCGGGGGCAGGGGCGGGAGTTCGACCTTGCCGACCTTGCTCAGCACCAGGGTGGTCAGGGGTGCCTCCCCCAGGTTGCCGGCGAGGTGCGCGACCCAGTGGCGGATCATCTTCTCGCCGCGGTAATGGCGGTCCTTGACCAGATCGCTGGTCTCCAGCGCGACCCGCCCAAGATGGCCCGCCGCATCCGCGCGCAGGCCACCGAGCCAGTCGGCGATCCCAGGGACAGAGGTATCCGTCGGCGCCTCGGCCGGGGGCTGGAGGCGGTACGCCGCCCCTGCTGTTTCCTGGGGCGGCGCCAGGTCCGGAGGTATGTCTGGACCCGCCTCAGGCTTAGCGTGAAAGTCACGGCAACGCCCTTCATTTTCTGGGGTGTGGACGGCGGCCTCATGACAGTTAGCGCCAGGCGCCCCTGGGGTAGGGGTGAAAAGGATCTCCATCTCCTCGGCGAGGGGTTGGGGCCAGCGTGCCAGGGCCTCCCGATACTGCGCGAAGAGCTTGTCCATGGGCTCTTCCAGTTCCAGGGCGAGGGCCTCGCCGAAGCCGCCGGGGGCCAGGTCGCCCCGCCGGCGGATCTGGTCCAGTCGCGCTGACCGTACCTTGGCGAGGGGCTCGCCGGCCTCCACCGCCCTGGCCTGGACCTGGATCAACTCGTCATTGAGCAACCAGCGTTGCAGGTGATCGAGGGCAAAGGGCTCCTGATCCTCCGCCGCGGGGTCGTCGACGTCGAAATAGACCCCCAGCCGCTGGGTGAAAAAGGCCCTGACTGGCGCCTTGAGGAAGTCGGCCAGGTCGCGCAGCCTGAGTGGTTCCTCTCGAGATAGGGGCGGCAGAGGGGCTTGGGCTTGTCCCACCAGATCCGGACCGGAAGCGATGGCGGCATCCTCCGCGGGCGCGCTGTTGCGAGGCAACGGGGAGGGTCGGGTGACGGCTGACGGGGGTGTCAACCGCAAGGATGCGGTTGCCAAGCCTCCAGGGATGGATTCACTGCGTCCCCCGTCAGCCGTCACCCGGCCCGGAGGCTCAGACTCGGCTATGCCCGGCCGCCACTCCCGGGCATAGGTGAACCAGGGGGATGCCGCGGGATCGCTGGGGAAGTAACGCAGGCTGAAGGGTTGGAGGGGGTGCTCCTGGGTCAGAGCATCCAGCAGGGAGGGCGGTTTCTCGTTGGGAGCCTGAAGGGCGTTGGGTATCGTCTCGGGAGCGGTGTCGCCAGCGGAGACCATCACCTGTTCATCAGTGGATGATCCTGGACTGGCCAGTCGCCAGCCGGCCGCCAAATGGTCGCGCAACTGGCCCACCAACACTGAGGGTGGGCGCACGCCGTTGTCCGTGATGCTGCGCCCCACCCAGGAGATGTGCAGCCGCTCCCGCGCCGAGAGCAGGGCCTCCAGGAAGAGGTAACGATCGTCCTCGCGCCGGGAGCGGTCGCCGGGCCGGTAGTCCTGGCCCATGAGGTCGAAGTCCAGGGGCTGGCGCTGGCGAGGATAGTCGCCATCGTTCATGCCAAGCAGGCAGATCAGGCGGAAGGGGATGGCGCGCATGGGCATAAGGGTGGCGAAGGTGACCGCCCCGGCGAAGAAGCGCTGGGACAGGCCCCGCTCGTCGAGTTGCGCCAGCCAGTGTTCGCCGACGATGGACAGGGGCAGGGTCTCCGTGAGCCCCGCGGCGTCGGCGGCCTCCTGCCAATCCTGGAGGGCGGTCTCCAGTTGGAGTAGGGTGAAGGCATCCTCGCCGCTGCCGTTGTCCCCGGCGTCAAAGTAATCCGCCAGCAGTTGGCGCAGCCGGGCGCACCAGTCGGTGACGGTGGCGGGCTCCCGCAGCGTCCGCCAGGTGGCGTCCAGTTGCGCAAAGAAGCGCGTCAGCGGGCCGAGCAGGGCGGCATCGAGACCACCGATCTCGTCGAAGGGCTCGATGCCGTGCCAGGCCGCCGCCTCCTGGCCGACGGCATAGCCGAGCAGCATGCGGCGCAGGCCGAAGCGCCAGGTGTGCCGGGCCTCGTCCTCCTTCTGCTCGGGCAACTCCAGGCTGGCGCGCTGGGCGGCGTGCAGGCCCCAGCGGATGTTGGCGCCCCGCACCCAGCGGTGCAGGCGCGGTAGTTCGTCCTCCGTGATGCCGAAGCGCCGGCGCAGGGCCGGCACCTCCAGCAGGTCGAGCAGGTCGCTCACCGCCAGGCGCGACTGAGGCAGGGCGAGCAGCGCCTCCAGGGCCTTGAGCAGCGGGTCCGTGGCGCGCCGGCCCTGGTCGGCGAGGCTGAAGGGGATATGGCGCGGGTCCTGACGATCCACCAGGCCGAACACCGCCTGGATGTGGGGGGCGTAGGCGTCGATGTCCGGGACCATGACGATGATGTCCCGCGGGGTCAGGCTGGGATCGGCGTTGAAGGCCGCCAGGAGCTGGTCGTGGAGGATCTCCACCTCGCGCTGGGGGCCATGGGCGACGTGGAAGCGGAGAGAGAAATCGCGGGCCGGATCGACAGGCGGCCAGCGCTCGCGGCTCTCGGCCAGGGGGCGCAGGTCGCGGATGTCGTCCTGGAGCTGGGCCAGTAGGGTGGTGACCTCGGCCGGGTCCCGGGGCGGGTCGAAGAGGTCGATGCGCTGGCCGAGGGCGTGGAAGCGCGCGGCGTAATGGTCGCGGACTTCCTCGTCGTCGTGCTCGTCGAGCAGGCCGATGAAGTCCCGGCCCTGCTTGCCCCAGGCGGCCAGCAGGGGATGGGCGTGCAGATGCAGATGCTCCGGGGCGAAGGTTGCGGGCATGCCGGCGCGGCGCCGTTGGCGGCGGTGCTCGGCCCGCAGCAGGTCCTGATCGGCGACGATGTCGGCCCAGTAGTGCTCGCAGGGGTTGTGGACGCACAGCAGGATCTGGGACCAACGCCCCAGGGCCGCCAGGACCTCCAGCGACTGACGCGGCAGGCTGGAGATGCCGAACACCAGCAGCCGGCGGGGCAGGCCCGGGGGTTGCTCCCCCGCCGGCCCTGCCGCCGCCCGAGCCAGAAAGGCCTCATGCACCGCCGCCCGGCCGGCATAGGACAGTCCCCCGACGTCCGCCAGCAGGGCGCGCCACAGGGAGGCCTGCCAACGTTGTTCCGTCGGCAGGGGGCTACGCTTGCCGCGGGCATCGATGAGCACGTCCTCTCCGGCGGCCCAGGCCGCCAGCCAGTCGGCGCGGTAGACCTGGTATTGGTCATAGAGGTCCGCGAGGCGCTCGGCGAGTTGAAAGCGCTTGCGCCGGTCCGTGTCCATCGTCAGGAAGCGTGCCAGGGGCTGGTACTCGGGCCGGGTCAAGACCTCCGGCAGCAGCCGCATCAGCCGCCAGACCAGGCGCGACTTGTCGAAGGGCGAGGTCTCCGGCACCGCATCGCCCCCCAGCACCGCCCGATAGACCCGCCACAAAAAGCGGGAGGGCAGGGAGATCTCCAGGGCGGCGGCGATCCCCAGCCCGCCCTCACCCTGGACGGGATCGGCCGCCAGGGCCAGCTTGAGCCACTGGGCGATACCGTTGCTTTGGGCCAGGATGACCTCCGTTTCCAGGGGGGCCAGGGGATAGCGCCGCACCCAGGCCAGCAGCAGGTCACGCAGGGCCTCCGGTCGGTTGCCGTGGACGAGCATCAGGCCAGGGGGCAGGGGGATAGCGGTCACGTCGAGTTCCTGGGGTTAGCGGCCTTGGGGAGGATGTCCAAGGTTAAGGCAAAAAGCGGACAGCACTTGTCGTGTCCGACCCGCGGGGAGCAGGCCACGGGGGAGCTTCGTCCTGGTGAAGATTCCTCACAGGACGGAGGATTGTAGACGACCAGGTTCGTGATGGCCGGGTATCTACGCTCAGGCACAAGCTTCAGGGATAGGTTTCGGGCCGTCCTGAACCGGCCAAGAAAGCGGCCAAAGAGCTGCGGAATATTTTGCTGCACCAATTCTTAAGTAACTGATATAGTTTATTTATGAATACTTTTTCGGCGGACGGCAAAGCGGCCACAAATAGGGATGAAAACGCGCCCCCCGATCGCGGGGAGCAGGTGTCTCTGATGGAGCCGATGCGCATTTCGGAGACCTCGCGTCACCGCGCGGGGCTGGCCGATCTGGCGGTCGAACTGGCCGCGCAAGCGGCCGGGTTTCGGCGCAGCCTACCTGAAGGCGTCCACAACGCGCTCGCGGATCTGGTGCGGGCGATGAACTGTTACTACAGCAATCTGATCGAGGGGCATGACACCCACCCGGTCGATATCGAGCGCGCCATGAAGGAGGACTACAGCGCGAACCCCGAAAAACGCAACCTCCAGCTTGAGGCCAGGGCGCATATCACCGTCCAGCAGTGGATCGATGGCGGTGGCCTGACGGGTCGGGCGCTCACGCTGGCAGGGGTATGCGAGATTCATCGGCGTTTCGGGGACTTGCTGCCCGAGGAACTGCGATGGGTCGAAGATCTTGAAACCGGCCAGCGGCAGCGGATGGTCCCGGGTGCCTTGCGCTTCCGCGACGTACGGGTCGGCCAGCACATCGCGATCAGCCCCGGCGCGCTGCCGCGTTTTTTGGGCCAGTTCGAGCGCACCTACGCCGGACTTGGCAAGGCGGAGATCCTCATCGCGGCCGCCGCGGCGCATCACCGGCTCTTGTGGATACATCCCTTCCTCGATGGCAACGGCCGCGTGGCACGCCTGATGTCCCATGCCATGCTCCTGGAAGCCCTGGATATGGGAGGCGTTTGGTCCATCGCGCGGGGGCTGGCCAGAAAAGTGGCTAGCTACAAGGGTCACCTCGCGGCCTGCGACCTGCCCCGCCGCAACGATCTTGATGGCCGGGGACGGTTGAGCGAAGAGAGTCTCGCCGCCTTCACCCGCTTTTTCCTTGAAACCTGCCTGGACCAGGTGAAGTTTATGGAAGCCTTGGTGCAACCCCGTCGGCTCAGAGAACGCATCCTGCGCTGGAGCGAAGAAGAGGCCCGGGCGGATCGACTACCGCTAAAGGCAGGGCGTATCCTCGAAGCCATCCTCTATCGCGGTGAACTGCCGCGCGGTGAGGTCCCCGAATTGCTTGGGGCCAGTGAGCGCAGCGCGAGACGAAGCGTGGCCGCCCTGGCCCAGCAGGGCGTGATCGTCGCGGACAGCACCCGCGCTCCCCTGCGCCTGGTCTTCCCGGCCAAGTTGGCCGCGCACTGGATGCCGGGTTTGTTCCCGGAACAGACTTGATTCGCAACTGATGGATGCATGAACCGGGCTTATTGATTAGAGGGGCGTATCCTTCTGTTTCTTTATACGACAACCGTGCCACTCTGGCTGGGACTGGTCTGGCCCGCATACCAAAGGGATACGGTGTAGCTGCGACGATGAAAGCGCAGGTCCCGGATGTCAACTTCCACCCACGTCATCGGCTTACTGTCAACCCAGGTGCCGGTGTTGACATAAATCGAGCTTGGCCAGCCAATTCGCTGCCAAAAGAAGGCCTTATGGGTATGTCCGAACAGTACGATGCGTGGGGTAAAGGGATAATATTTTTTGATCCTTTTGGGCATGTTCAACAACAGGAGCGCGCTGTTGATCATGTAGCCCACCTCATTCAGCAAGGCCATATCCGGTAAAACGATATTTTGCCGACTGGACCAATTGGTCATGATCGGTGAGTAGAGGTGAGTAATGTCCGCGACGGTGGGATCGGTCGTGAAATCATCCTTGTCATCCATGATAAAGATATCCTCCGGTCCTTTTCCGGCCCACCGGGCAATGGCATTAAAGATTGCCGCGATCAAGAGATCACGGTCAGCGGATTTTGGTAAGCCCTTGAGGTGACGTTTTACAAATTGTTCGATAATGTCCGGTGAAGTATAGAGGGTCTCATCCGCTTCAGACTGAGAGGCCACCAGACGGGTAACAAAGTATCCCAAGGGCAGATGACTGCCGCTATGACTCCAGATGTCTGGCGAGTTAAAGAGGGAATAGCGATGGCCATGTTCGGCCCAGAGAACCTTATCAATCGTGTAGTCACCCAGGCCGGGATCATCGGATGAAATGACGATACCGGGAAAAGTGTTTTCGATCAGAGTCTTTGCTTCTGGTTCAAAAGACAGCAGATCATGATTGCCCGTTACATAGGTGACTTTGATGAAGGGATTGTCACAAATTCCCTGTAATGCCGAAACAACGGGTTCGTTATGCGAGGCGTCAAGAATTTGCTGAAAAGTACTCGGCACGTCATCAATGGGCACCATCCAATCATCCAGAAGATCGCCCAGGATCACCAGTTCGGAGATGTCCTGGCGGGCGTTTAGCGTTTCCAGGAAATCGGCCAGAGGTCCGATATGCTCATAAATCCAGGAGGTGTTGGGATCGGCGCTGAGGTGAATATCGCTGATGAAGACGACCTTTCGGCGTGCGCCATGTAACCCGAAACCGGGGGGAAAGAATGCGGGTTTGGCAATCGCGCGAGTAGCCAACCCGGCGAGTGTACCTGCCAGTATGATCTGGCTGAGAAATTCACGACGGTTCATTTTCAACCTCTACCGGATATGGGGTGTTACCGGGTTGCGGGGCGCCAGACCATGGCCTGCTTGACCTTTCTTCAAGGCAAGCGTGGCACAAGGTGGGGAAGCTGTATTGATGTTGATCATGAGCGGTGGATGTTTTGCTGTACCTGGGGCCAGCGCCCCGGACCGCCCACTCCTGGGTCTTTGGCGTCGCCACCAGCGAACCCGGCTGATCAGACCGGGCCTCGCGGGGAAACCGCGGCGGCCCGCCTACCCCATCAAGACCTGCGCCAGCGCAGCGACGACGTGGTCTGGCGGGTCCCCCGGAACTCAAGCGCACCTTTGCCCTCTGGATCCGGGCCCTGCTGCTCCGGCGCAGCAAGCACACCCTGGTCCTACCCCAAGTACGCGACCTGACGGAGTTGAAAATGACCCTCGCGGAAAAATTTGATCAATGGGCGGAGCAGTACAAACGGGAGGGACGCCAGGAAGGGCGCCTGGAAGGTGAAACCCTCTTACTCCAGCGCCAGCTGGCGCGCCGTTTTGGACCCCTGCCCGCCGGGGTGGTCGCGCGCATCGCGGCGGCAACCGTGGAGGAGATCGAGACCTGGGGCTATCGTGTCCTGGAAGCCCGCACCCTGGACGAGGTGTTCCGCCCCTGATGCCCACCCGCCGCCTTTTGGGTATCCAGGAAGTGGAAGTGATCAGGGCCTTGAAGCTGGTACCCTGGTCCCGCAGGCGGCGGTTCAGGGAGCGGGGATGGATCGAAAACAGCCTTGCGACCTCGGCTAGCGCGGTGTCCGCCTGACCGGCACCACCTACAAGCCCCGGTTGGTCTGGGCACTGGCGGCGGCCAGGGCGCGGCGCAGTCCCGCCTCCATTTGTTGCAGCTCGGCACCCGCCGTGGCGCGTGCCCGCTTGCCCTCGTCGGCGATGCGCAGGCTCTCCTCAATCGTCTCGATGAGTGCCTGGTTGGCGGCCTTGACGGTCTCGATATCGAAGACCCCACGCTCGATCTGGCGCCTGGCCTCGGCATTGGCCTGTTTGAGGTTCTCGGCGTTGGCCCGCAGCAGTTCGTTGGTGAGATCGGTGGCGGCGCGCACCGTCTCGGCGGCGCGGCCCGAGCGGTAGATGGTCACGGCCTGGGCGAGCTGCTGGCGCCACAGGGGCACGGTGTTGACCAGGGTCGAGTTGATCTTGTTGATCAGCCCCTTGTCGTTCTCCTGCACCAGGCGGATGCTGGGCAGGGCCTGCATGGCAACCTGACGGGTGAGGCGCAGGTCATGGACGCGCCGCTCCAGGTCGTCCCGGGCCCCGCGAAGATCCCGCAGGTTCTGGGCCTGGACCATGTCGGCCTCCGCCTCGGTCCGGGCCGCCAGGGCCGGGATGGTCTCCTGGTCCAGCTCGGCGAGCTTGGCCACGCCCGCCGCGATGTAGTGCTCCAACTCCCGAAAGTAGCTGAGGTTGGCGTCGTAGAGGCGATCCAGCGCGGTGACGTCGAAGAGGAGCCGGGTCCTGTGGCGCTCCAGGTCCAGGGTGATCCGGTCGATGTGGTCCCGCACCTCTTCATATTGCTGCAGGAATTTGGCGATGGGCTTGCCGGCCCCGAACAGACGGGCGAGGAAGCCGGGCTTGGCGTTTGGGTCCAGGGCCTCGACGTCGAATCCCCGCAGGGTGCCGACCATCTCGCTCAGGGCGCTCCCGGCCCCGCCGGTGTCCTTGGCCCGCACCCCCTCCAGCATTTGGTCAGAGACCTGGGTGAGCTGCTGCTGGGCCTTGACCCCAAAGTGCATGATGGAGCTGGAGTCGGTGAGGTCGAGTTCGGCCAGCAGGCCCCGGATCTCGGCCTGCTCGGGGAGGCTCGCCTCGGCCAGGGGGGGGACCTCGCGGGCGGGTAGCGGGGCCGCCACCCGCTCGATGGACTGGATCTCTGACTCGCTCATGGATGGACTCCTGATCCCAAATCGAATCTATGGCTCATGGGTGGCCGAACCGGGATCCTCAGCGGATCCCTTCCTGTTCCAACTGCTTCTTCAGGACCTCGATCTGCACATCGATGTCGAGCACATCGGCTTTGCGCAGACGCTCCCGCTGGCGGATGAACTGTTCCTCGATGCTCACCAGCACATTGCGGAAGTTCTGCTCCAGCTCCGGCGACTCGGCGTGGTGATGGGTGCGAACAAAGCCATTGGTGACCTGCTCGGTGCCCTCCAGGAACACGGTCAGGAAGCGCCGGGCACGCCTGAGATCCGAGGGGCGCTCGGCGATCTGCTCCAGCATGCCGCGGCCCTGACCGGCGATCCGGGTGAGCCGCTGCCTGAGCTCGGCGTTGCCGATGGCCGTGGCGGCCCGCTCGATTCCGATCAGCCGCTGCTCCGCCTCGTCTAGAACCTCCGCAACGGTGCGGGCGTCCTTGTCCAGGGGGGTGAGACTCCCCCCCACCCGCAGGGGCTCCAGCCCATAGACCAAATGATAGCCGAGCACCGCCAGTGCCCCGAAGGCGACTGCCACCGCGATGCCGTGCCCGGCCCCACCCATCGCCGCGGTCGCGGTCCCGAGTCCCAGGGCCGCCGCCGCCAGGTTCTTGAGCGGCAGCCGCCAGCCCCGGGAGAAACGTCGCTCGTTCGCGGCCTCGTGCTGCGCAAACCCCTGGCGGGTCAGCACGGCGGCACTGGCGATCAGGCCCCAGCCCAGGGCATCGCCGAGGAAGCCTGAGAACCGTCCCGCCCCCAAGGCGCTGACCGCGGCGAGCACCAGCGGCGCCGAGAGGACCCAGAGGGGCCACGGGGACCGCGGGCGCCGCGCCGCGGGTAACGCGAGCCTGGCCGAGGCTAATGATTGCCTGGCGATCTCCCGCGCCCGGGCCAGGGCCGACGGCAAGCCCTGGGAGGAGTGGCCCCGGTCTCGCCCGGGCATAGGCGTGCGGCTCACAAGACGAACAAGGACTGGCAAGAAACCAGGCCCACGCTCGCCGTCAGGAGCGTCCAGCCGAGCAGGCGC
>ERZ1645187.78-NODE-78-length-94195-cov-22.396112_pt1 | contig 94195 bp, 78 predicted proteins | sample MGYA00575352_ERZ1645187 | MGnify/ENA primary metagenome ERZ1645187 (study PRJEB40837, sample SAMN11349314) | freshwater sediment metagenome | isolation source: river sediment | host: Sediment | place: India: Wazaribad , New Delhi | collected 2017-02-21 ... | reverse complement strand
CGAGGGGTTGAAGCGCACCGGCGAGTGGTACCGCCGCGAAGGCTACATCGTCTGAAGGCAGGCAACCGTCGGCCTTCCCGGTTGGACGGCGACGGGGTGAAACATGGACAGACCTGCGCCTGGATCGAGCAAACTGGCGCCGGGCCCAGGGCAGGTATCATCCCTTTTGTGATTCTTCGTCCGGGCGCGATGTGCTTTCAGGCGTTCGGCCCCGGCCCTGCCCGGTCACTGCGGCGGCGGGCTGCTCGATGCGGGCGTGGGTCCAGTTGGCCAGGGCAGCCGTGCCGGCCAGGGTGAGGAGGAAGAGCGGCAGGCCGTGCAGGTGTCGGCTGGTGTAGTGGAAGAGCAGGGCGTCGATCAGGGACTTGACCAGCGGGTGGAGGAGGTACAGGCTCAGGCCGATGACGCCGAGGCGGCGCAGCGGAGTGATGGTGAGCAGTCGCGCCAGCAGGGTGCCGGCGCCGTCCGCTCGGACGCTGCAGAGTACGAGCAGGGCGGCGAGCGTGCCGTAGAGGCCGAAATACCGCTGGCCGAGGACCAGGGCGTCGCCGTAGAGGCGGCCGGTGGAGCAGAGCACGAAAAAGACGAGCAGCACCAGGCCCAGCGGCGACCAGAGACGGTGCAGAACCTGTCCCGGGGCCGGCGTGCGGCTCTCCAGATGTTCGTGGGCAAAGGCGGCGAGCACACCGGCCAGGAAAACGCCCAGCAGGAATTTCAGCCGAATGAAGTTCATGCCCAGCAGCCAGACTGTTTCGGTGCTGCCATAGCGGTTCCACAGGAGCATGAGCGCACCCACGACAAGCGGTGGCGACCAGCGGCCCAACCGGTTGCAGGCAGCCAGCGGCAGCAGCAGGAGCGGCAGCAGCAGGTAGAACAGGATCTCCTGGGGGATGGCCCACAGGTGGCCGCTGCCGGCGACGAACAGGGCGTGCAGCAGGGCTTCGTCGAACCGGTTGGTGAGCGCGAAGACGACGAACAGGTAGGTCCAGTACATGGGCAGGATGCGCGTGAACCGGCGCAGCAGGTAGGCGCTCAATTCCCGCAAGGACCAGGCCCGCTGCGGCTCACGGATGTAGGGACGGGCGAGCAGAAAGCCGCTCAGGGCGAAGAAGATGTACACCCCCGAGGTGCCGACGCCGCGGAACCAACCCATGGTGTGATCGGCGAGGACGAGCAGGGCAGCGTAGCCGCGCAGTCCGTCGAGGGCGGCCATGCGGGCCGGTTCATCCGGCCGCGGCCGCGCCGGCGTGTCGCGGCCCGCCAGCCAGGCGCGGACCACGAGACCGGACACCGTGGCCCAGACCAGGGCCACGGCCAGGGCCGGCGCCACCAGGCGCGGATAGAGGCGGTCCTTGGAGACGAGGAAGGGATCGTCCACCGTGGCCGTGATCGTCACGTGATCCCCGGCCAGCCGCAATTCGACCCCGGGTTTGCCGGCGACGAACAGGTCCGCTATCTGCCGCGGTCCGAGTTCGAGCGTGGGGGCGAAATAGCTGGATACCCGCATGCCGTAGAGACGGGCCGTACCGCGCTGCTCGCCCGGGTCGAAGCGGATGCGGTTGAACGAGCCGGCCTTGGGGTACGGGGCGTGGCGGGCGCGCGCCGGCCCGGCCAGGACCGGAGCCGAGGCCCTGGTGGCGTCGAAGGATCCCGTGTTAGTGTAGTAGACCCGCAGAAAATCGTCATGGTCGAGCGCCAGGTCGAATTCAATCGCCTGCACGCCCGGCAGGACGGTGAACAGGAACAGGAACACCGCGCCGGCGAGGGTGGCGGCGATGAGCCAGGGCAGGCCGGCTCGCAGGTGCAGGGTCAAGAGGTGTGCGCGCATCGGCTGGGTGCTGAGGTGGCGGATATCTGGCATGGCCGGAACCGACGCCTGGTCGGTGTCGGAATCACTGGCCGGTTTTTCTTTTCTCTGTTAAAAAGGACGACCGCAACGATTACTACGTTAGAACCATGACGGACGCAACCAAAAACAGAACCGGCAGCGGCCGGCCACCGAAATTCGAAGAACCTTGCCGCCCAGTCACCATGACCCTGCCGGTGCGCATCCTTGATGCCCTGGCCGGGATCGACCGCGATCGGGCACGAGCGGTGGTCAAGTGCGTGGACGTGGTCGACCGCTCGGCCTGGAGTGGTCCGCAGCGGGTGGAACTGGTGCGCGTCGCCGACCAGGCCGCACTCATTGTCGTCGGCCCGAGCCCGAGCCTGCGAACCATCCCCTGGCTGGAGATGATCGAAATCGCCCCCTGCCGCTTTCTCCTTGCCGTGCCCACCGGCACGGCCATCGAAACCCTGGAGGTGACCCTGCTCGACCTGATTGAGCGGCTGCCCACCAGTGAGGAGGCGGACAGGGAGCTGCTCACCCAATTGCGGGGGCAGTTGTCCTGCCTGCGACGCAGTGCCGGGGTGGTCAAGCGCGAGGTGCTGGTGGTCGACATGAGCAAGGCGTGAGCCGGGCCGTGCTTCCGCCGAACCAGGGGCGCTCCATATGCGGCTTGACAGCCCGGACCCGGTACGGCATATTCACCGTTTTTTCCCGGCACGAACACCGCGGCTGACGGCCGTAGCCCCCCATCGCCCCGCCCTCGCCAAGTGCCGCCGGTCCAGACCCCGCACCCCTGATTCCTGATTCTCGACCATGGTTTTCAGTTCAACGATCTTCCTGTTCTTTTTCCTGCCGCTGACCCTGCTGGCCTATTTCGTGGTCGGTCCGCGCGGGCGCAACCTCATCCTGCTCGCTGCCAGTCTCCTCTTCTACGCCTGGGGGGAGACCGTCTACCTGCTGGTGATGCTCTTCTCCATCGCCGCCAACTACCTGTTCGGCCTGCTCATCGACCGGGCCCGGGAGCGCGGCAGCAGGGGCGGGACGGCCTTCGCCCTGGCGGTGGCCACCAACCTCGGCCTGCTCGGCTTTTTCAAATACGCCAATTTCTTCGTCGACAACCTCAACCAGGTGCTCCCGGTGCTGGGGTTGGCGCCCATGGACATCGGCCGGGTGCACCTGCCCATCGGTATCTCCTTTTTCACCTTCCAGGCCCTGAGCTACATCATCGACCTGTACCGCAACGAGACCGCGGTGCAGCGGAGCCTGCTCAACTTCGCCCTGTACAAGGCGCTCTTTCCCCAGCTGATCGCCGGGCCGATCGTCCGCTACCGCGACGTGGCCCGCGAGATCGAGCAGCGCACGGTCAGCCTGGACGACTTCGCCAGCGGCGTGCAGCGGTTCATCATCGGCCTGGGCAAGAAGGTGCTCATCGCCAACGTCATGGGCCGGGCCGCGGACACCATCTTCGCCACGCCGGCGGAGACCCTGCCGGCAACGCTCGCCTGGATCGGCGCCATCGCCTTCATGCTGCAGATCTACTTCGATTTCTCCGGCTACTCGGACATGGCCATCGGCCTGGGCCGGATGTTCGGCTTCCACTTCCTCGAGAACTTCAACTACCCCTACATCGCCCGCTCGATCCGCGAATTCTGGCGGCGCTGGCACATCTCGCTCTCCACCTGGTTCCGCGACTATCTCTACATCCCGCTGGGCGGCAACCGGCACGGCGCGGTGCGCACCGGCGCCAACCTGCTGCTCGTCTTCCTGCTCTGCGGCCTGTGGCACGGCGCCAGCTGGACCTTCCTCATCTGGGGCGTGTACCACGGCTTTTTCCTGGTGCTGGAACGGGTGCCGGCGGTGCGCCGGCTGCTCGACCGGCTGCCCGCACCGCTGCAGCATGCCTACGTGCTCCTGGTGGTGCTGGTCGGCTGGGTGTTCTTCCGCGCCGACACCTTTGCCCATGCCCTGGCCTACCTGCAGGCCATGGTCGATTTCTCCCGGGAGCCGCTGTTCAACTCGCAGCTGTTCCTCGCCCTGAACAACGAGTTTTCCCTCACCCTGGGGGCGGCGGTGATCGGCTCGGCACCGCTGTTTGCGCTGCTGCGGCGGTGGCGGGCGGGACGACCGATTGTGCCGGCCCCGGCGATGCGCCGGCTTGCGGCCACGGCCCGGGTCGGCTCGCTCGGTTTCGTGCTCGTCTACAGCATCGCCGCGGTACTCGGCGGCGCGCACAACCCCTTCCTCTATTTCCGCTTTTAGGGGGCAGGGGCCATGAAGAGCCACCGGCTTCGCAGCCTGCTGACGATCGCCTCGGTCGCGATCAGTTTCCTTGTGCTGGTCCTCTCCCTGCAGGGCATCTTCGGCCTGCGGGAAACCCTCTGGCAGGCCCCCGGCGAGGGGCTGCTGGTGGTCGTTTTTCTCGTTTTCCTGTTCGGCTGGCGGCTGCGCGACCTGGATCCCCTGGCCCGGGCCGAGGGACTGCGCCGGTTCGTGCTCAGCGCCCTGTTCGTCCTCGTGCTCGCCGCACCGCTGGCGGCCCAGCTCCCCTTCCTTGGCCGCAGCGCCACCGTGGTTGCCGGCCAACTCGCCGCCGCCGAGCAGGACACCGGGGCCAGGGTGCTGGCCGTGGTGCGGGGCTTCCCCGCCGCCTACGAAGACTACCTCAAGCGGGAGTTCCGCCTGCCGCACTGGTTCGTGCAGCTCAACGCCCTGGTCAAGGTGCACCTGCTGCGGGTCTCGCCGAACAACAACATCGCCCTCGGCACCGACGGCTTCTATTTCGAGGGCATGGGCACCAGTCGGGTGGAGGGCGAACTCGTCGAGAGCTTCGACAACATCGCCGACTACATGGGCCAGGCGCCGTTCACCGAGGCCGAACTGCTGCAGTGGAAGATCGCCCTCGAGCAGCGGCGCTACTGGCTGCAGCAGCGGGGCAGCGAGTACGTGTTCGTGCTCGCGCCGACCAAGGCCTTTGTCTACCCGGAACACCTGCCGGCCAGCCTGCAGCGGGTGCGCGGCCGCTCCCGCTACGAGCAGCTGTCCAGCTACCTGCGCGAGCACGCGGACATCCCCTTCATCGACCTGCTGCCGCCGCTGCTCGCCGCCAAGGCCCGGGCAGACTACCCGCCGCTCTTTTACAAGACCGATTTCCACTGGAATTTCTACGGCGCCTTTGTCGCCTACCGGGCGATCGTCGACCAACTGGCCCGCTTCTTCCCCCGGTATCCGTTCCCGGCCCCGGAACTCGCGGATTTCGACATGCGCATCGACAGGCATTGGGCGCACGAGAGCTTCATGTACATGCTCGGCCTGCCCCTGTTCCTGCACCGCAACGAGCACCACATCACCATGGTGCCGCGGCCCGGCGGGCCCTACGATACCGCCCTCGACCTGCCCCCCGGCGGCATTTACGACCACTACCCGCCGCTGCGGCCGATCACCGGCCCGGACGGCACGACCATGGAGGTGCGCCTGCTGCGCAACCCCGGGGCGCCGCTGCCGTCCATCGCCCTGCTCGGAGATTCCTTCCTGGAAAAATGCATTTATTTCTTCTCGGCCAACGCCCAACGGGTGCTCAACCACCGCACCGTGGTCAACTTTCCCAAGGAGATCTTCTTCTACGAGCAGCCGACCATCGTCATCCAGGAGATCCTCAACATGTTCATCCTCCGGCCGCCGCCCAAAAACCCCTGGCGGCTCGGCGCCCACTACGTGGAGGAGAAGTTCCGCCGCAACGCGGACAAGGTGCTGCTGCACAACGAACTGGCCCCGGCGGCACGAAAGGTGGCGCTGGCCGGTCTGCCGGCGGGGCGGCCCGGCGAGGTGCGGGTGGCGGCGGTGACGTTCGCCGTCGAAACCGGCGAGCGGCTCGATGTCCGCTTGCTCGACCGGGCGGGCAGGGACGTCGGCACGGACGGCTGCCGGGTTCGCCCGGACAGCCCGGTGTGCCAGATCCTGCTGCCCAACGAGGCGGTTGGTCTGGAGGTGGTTGCCGCCAAAGGCCGGCCTCCGGTCCGCGCCGCGGTGGCCGCGGTGGAGGTGCGCAGCGATGTGTCCGGCCCGTGACCGGTCCCGGTCCGGGTGGCCGCGGCCGTCTGCATGTGACTGGAATTATGTCTTGTCCCGAGCCGTGCCCTGTTGTAGGGTAGGCCACCTGTCCGCCGGCACCGGCCGGCCGGTTGCCCCCGCCTCCGCGCGCCGGGCGGTCCCATCCCGAGAGGAGTCATGAGTCCCAAGGTTTCCGTCGTCATCCCCGCCTACAACCACGAGCGGTTCATCCAGGCCGCGGTGGACAGCGTACTCGCCCAGACGCACGCCGACCTGGAGCTGATCGTGGTCGACGACGGCTCCACCGACCGAACCGGCGCCATCGTCCAGGCGGTGAGGGATCCGCGGCTCAGCTATTACCACCAGCACAACCAGGACGCCTACAACACCATCAACCGGGGGCTGTCGCTGGCCACCGGCGAGTTCGTGGCCATCCTCAACTCGGACGACGTCTACACCACGGACCGGCTCGAGCGGCTGCTCGCGGCCCAGCGGGAGAGCGGCGCCGAGTGTCTGTTCACCGACGTCTCGCCCATCGACGACGACGGCCGGCCGCTCGACGACCCGGAATTCGGCTGGAATCTCTGGCACCGGAAGAACCGGGCCTTCTACTTCGCCTGTGGCGACCTGTACACCGCCTTTCTCAAGGGCAATTTCATGGTCACCACCTCCAACCTGTTTCTCACCCGCGAGGCCGCGACCCGGGTGGGCCCGTTCGCGCCGCTGCGCTACCTGCACGACTACGACTATATCTTCCGGGTGCTGCTCGCCTGCCCGGGCCGGGTGCGGTACCTCGACCGCGAACAACTCCTGTTTTACCGCATCCATGGCGGCAACACGCTCAGCGAGGCGGCGATCATCGGCCGCGAACAGGACCGGCAGGTGATCCGCACCTACCTGCTGGCCGGCGTCCCGGAGGCGGTGCGCGACCGGGTGGCCGCAGGCTGCGACCGGCTGGTGGAACTGGAGCAGGAACTGACCGAGGTGCGGCGGACCCTGGCGCCGGCGCCGGCCGAACCCTCCATCAGGCAGTCGGCCCGGGCCCTGGCGCGCGCCCTGCGGCGGCGGCTGGGCCGCTGACCGGCAGCGCCCCGCGCCGCGGTACACTCATGAACCTGGCTGGTGATGGCCTATGAGCTGGCAGACCTTCTACACCCTCGACGAACTGCTGCGGGCCGGCGAACAGATGGCGGCCGACTGCGACACCGTCTCGTTCGACCTGTTCGACACCCTCCTCATCCGCCGTATCCACGACCCGGACATGGTCAAGCCGGCGGTGGCCCGCTACATCGCCGCGCGTGCGGCCGAGGCCGGGCTCACCTGGTCCTGGCCGCAGGTGCAGCGGCTGCGCGACCGGGTCGAGATGGGCCAGCGCCGTGAGACCAGCCAGCAGTTCGAGGACCACGAGGCCCGCTACCCGGACTTCATGAGCCGGACCCTGCAGCGCATCTTCGCCGAGCAGTACACCGACGCCCTGCTCGACGAGGTGACCGACTACGAACTGGCCATCGAAAACGCCATGCTCGTGCCCCGAGCCCGGCTGGTGGACTGGCTGCGGGCGCTGCACGCGGCCGGCAAGCGGGTGCTGGTAGTCTCCGACATCTACCTCCCCGCCGCCCACCTGGAGCGGCTGGTCAGCCACGCCGGCTTCCGCGACCAGGTGGACGCGGTGGTCTCCTCGGCCGACACCTTCCTCGCCAAGGCCTCGGGCAAGGGCTACGAACTGCTGCGCGACCGCTACGACCTCAGCTGGGACCGCTGGCTGCACGTGGGCGACAACCCGCACTCGGACGGGCTGCGGCCGGCCGGCCTGGGCATGAGGGCGCTGGTGCTGCGCGACAGCGACGAGAAGCATCGCAAGGCCATCGTCAAGCGCTACCACCGCTACTCCCAGGGCCAGCCGTTCTGGAAGGGGCGACTGGTGCAGCAACTGCTCCTGCCGCTCGAGGCGGAGAACCTCCCCCGGCCGCCGCTCTACGCCTACGGCTACACCGTGCTCGCGCCCCTGCTCGCCGCCTTCATCCAGGGGGTGGCCGAGGCCTGCCTGCAGGCGGGTATCCGCCGGCTCTACTTCTTCTCGCGCGAAGGGTGGATGTTCGAGCGCATCTGGCACGCCATCGTGCCCGCGCTCTTCCCGGCCGCGCCCCTGCCCGAGACCTCGTACCTGTACGTGAGCCGCATGGCGCTGGCCGGGGCGAGCTGCGCCCACCAGGGGCTGATCCGCGAGAACGCGGACATCGTCTTCCTGCCCGCCGGCAACCGCGATTTCCGCGACGTCTGCCGGGTGTTCGGGCTGCAGACCGAGGGGTTCGCCTCCCACCTGGAGCGCCACGGCATGACCGCCGAGACCGTGCTCTCCGGCGCCCACGAGGGCTACGAGCCGGACAACCGGCTGCGCTTCAACGTGCTCCTGGAGGACCGGGCCTTCCAGGACGAGGTCCGCGCCCAGACCGGCGCGGCCAACGCCGCCCTGCAGCGCTACCTGGAGGAGCAGGGGTTCTTCGCCCACCCGGAGGTGGCCCTGGTGGACATCGGCTGGCTGGGCACCATCCAGCGTTTCCTCTACGACGCGGTCAAGCACCGACCGGACACGCCCGCCTGCCGCGGCTTCCTGCTCGGCGCCACCCGCGGGGTGATGTATCCCACCTGCCCGAAGAACAGTGTCGAGGGCGTGCTCTACGACCGCTACCGCTTCGACCTGGCCGGCTCGACCATCCTCTACGCCCGCGACCTGTTCGAGGAGGCCTGCCGGGCGCCGCACCCGACGCTCAACGGCTACCGGCTGGACGGAGACGGGGTCGAACTGGTCTTCCGCGAGCAGGAGGACGAGATCGGCACCGCCGAGAAGCAGCAGGACGCCTATTTTCAGCCGCTCCAGCAGGGCGTGCTCGACGGGGTGGCCCGCTACGGGGCGGTGGCGGCCATGTTTGGCTTCCGCATGCACGAACTGCGGCCCTGGGTGAACTACCTGCTGGTCAGCCGGCTCGCCTTCCCCCGGGTCGAGGAGATCACCGACATCCGTCACCGCCATCACCTGGACGATTTCCACGGCCAGCACCGGCCAAAGGCCCAGCTGAGCAGGGGCCAGCGCCACCTGTGGGACTACCCGCCCGCGGCCCTGCGCTGGAACCCGTTGCTGCGCTTGAAATTTTTCGCCCGTACCATCAGGGACCGATTGCGCGAGTAGCCCATCATGAACGAGCCCATCACCACCGAACGCTATGATATCGGTCGCGGGGAGATCCTCCGCATCGCCCGCCTGCACACCCTCAACCGGGTGCTGCCGCTCGGCTATTTCGCCGGCTTCACCCGTGTGCGCCAGCTGGCGGTGCTGTTCGTGGTCCACCGTTTCGGCCGGCGGCTGTTTCGGCTGATCATCCCGCACGAGGCGCGGCTGACCCGGATCTACCGGATGTTGGGGCGGAAATGAACGGGCAGGGGGTGCTGCCGGGCAGGGCAAGGATCGGATCATGACAGAACGGCAGGACAACACCATCACCGGGGCGGCAGGCGCGGTCGATGCGGGACCGACCCCGGAGCGGCTCGGCCGGCTGCTCATCTTCATCGTCGCCTACAACGCCGAGCGGACCATCGAGGACGTGCTCCGGCGGATCCCCACGGATCTGGCGGCGCGCTACGAGGTGGAGGTGCTCATCATCGACGACTCCTCCCGGGACGACACCTTCCTGCGCAGCGAACTGGCCAACCGCCGGGGGATCGTGCCCTTCAAGCTGACCGTGCTGTTCAACCCGGTCAACCAGGGCTACGGCGGCAACCAGAAGATCGGATTCCACTACGCCATCGAAAACGGCTTCGACTGGGTGGCGCTGGTGCACGGCGACGGCCAGTACGCGCCCGAGTGTCTGCCCGAGCTGGTCGCGGTGCTGGCCGGCGGCGAGGCGGAGGCGGTGTTCGGCTCGCGCATGCTCGACCGGGGCGGGGCCCTGCGCGGCGGCATGCCGCTGTACAAGTTCGTGGGCAACAAGATCCTCACCCGCTTCCAGAACCTGCTGCTCGGCACCCGACTGAGCGAGTTCCACAGCGGCTACCGGCTGTACAGCACCCGGGCCCTGGCAGCCGTGCCCTTTGACCTCAATTCCAACGACTTCCACTTCGACACGGAGATCATCATCCAGTTCGTCATCGCCCGGCTGCGCATCCGCGAACTGCCCATCCCGACCTTCTACGGGGACGAGGTCTGCCATGTCAACGGCCTGCACTACGCCTGGAACGTCTGCTGGACCACCCTGCAGGCACGGGTGCAGCGCTACCACATCTTCTACGACCGCAAGTTCGACTGCGCGGTCACCCCGGAACCGGTGGGCGCGGACCGGCTCGGCTTCCTCGACCGCCAGGTGCTGGCGGTGATCGCCCCCGACAGCCGGGTGCTGGTGATCGGCACCCTGGCCGCCCCCCTGCGGCGCCAGCTCGAGGCCCGCAACTGCCGCCTGGTGGACCACGACGAGGAACGGCTGGCCTCGTCCAACCTGGAGGTCAAGGATTTCGACTGCCTGCTGCTCGCCGGCGACGGCATCCCGGGCGATCAGCCCGAGCAGCTGATCCCGGACCTGCGGCGGCTGTGCATCGATTCCCCGGACATCACCATCATCCTCCACGTGGCCAACGTGGCGTTCTGCGTCACCCGCCTGCTGCTCCTGCTCGGCCGGTTCTCCTACTCGCGCCAGGGCGTGATCAACCTTCGCCAGCACCGGCTGTTCACCCTGCGCTCGGTGCGCAAGCTGTTCAACCAGAACGGCTTCCAGATCGTCACCATCGTCGGGGTGCCCCTGCCGTACGAGCGCTTCTTCCAGAGCGAACCCCTGGCCCGGCTGGCCAGCGCCCTGCACGCCGGCCTGATCCGGCTGTGGAAGGGGCTGTTCGGCTACCAGTTCCTGGTGGTGAGCAAACCCCTGCCCTCGCTCCACTACCTGCTCCGGCGGGCGGAGCAGGTGGCCGAGGAGCGCAAGAAGGAGCTGTCGGTCAGCGGGCGATGAATTCCCGGCCACCGTCCGCGGGCAGGACCGTGGCATCGGCCATGGTGGCGCTGTGGCGGCGGCTGCCGACGCGCACCGAGGCCGGCGCGGCGCGCGGATCGATGTTCTGGGTGCGCAGCACCAGGTACTGCTTGTGCTCCTCGAGCCGCAACTGTTCGGCCGCATGCACGGCCCGGACATAGGCCGGGATCTTGTCCATGGGCTGGATGAAGCCCTTGTCCGGGTGGCGCCGGTTGTCGGCGAACACGAACACGGCCACGGCCAGGGCCGCGAGCAACCCGGTGAACGCTTGGCCGGTCCGCTGCCGGCGGAGCACCAGGTCGAGCGAGTGGAGCAGGAAGAACACCCAGAAGAACTGGGCGATGTAGATGTGGCAGGGGTAGACCCGCTGGTAGAGCAGGATCTTCTGGCTGAGGAAAAGCGGCGCCAGCGACAGCACGATGATGGCGAACAGCACCAGGCTGAGCTTCAGGTAGGTGGTCTCCCGCCGCAGCAGGACGAACAGGCCGGCGACCAGGGCGAGCGGCAGCAGGACCTGGAGGACGATGGGCGCGGGCAGCAGGTCGAAGAGCAGGACCCGGCCGAACAGGGTGGAGAGGATCATCTCCTGTATCGTTGGGTCGAGAATGTTGCGGAAACGGATCAACCCGCCCTCGAGGGCGGTGGTGTACCACAGGGTGCAGACCACGATCCAGCTGCACAGCACCGCCTTCCTGTCCCAGGGAAAGAGCAGCAGCACGAGCAGGGCCGCGGGCACGGCCACCACCGAATAGGGCCCGGACCAGATGAGGACCGCGGCCACCAGGGCCAGCCCGAGGGTTCCGGCCCAGGTCTTTGGCGGCGGGAAGAAGAGCAGGCAGAGCAGCAGCACCACCACGTTGTACATCTGGAAGGTCAGGGATACGTGGTAGAAGATGTGGTTCATGCCGGACAGGCCCAGCGCCAGCGGCGTGACCAGGAGCATGGCCCGGCTGCGCACCAGCCCGGTGCAGGCCAGGCACACGGCCACGCCGACGCCCATGCCCAGGGAGAAGAGGTGGTAGAGGAGCGGCTGCAGCCGCACGTCAGCCTTGGCCGCCAGCCAGGCCACCAGGTTGTTGAGGACGTTGTAGTAGCCGTTCGGGTGCTGGAGGATGAACGACAGCTGGCGCCGGCCGCCGTAGTAGCTGTTGAAGTAGTGGCCCGCGTCCTCCATGTACAGCCCGGGCTGACTCAGGTTGGCCCAGGAGCGCAGGGTCAGGGCCGCCAGGTAGAGCAGGATGCCGAGCCCCAGCCAGGGCCACAGCCGCCGCCAGTCCGGCGAGGTGGCGAACAAGGGGGCGCGGCGCCAGTCGAGCAATGTTTTTTGTAATGAATGCATAGTATTATGTGTTGTCGTCACTGTTTTGCACGGGGCGCTGCCCGCGGCGAAATGCCGCTTAATAGACGGGGAGCGCTGTCCGGGTCAAGAAAAAACCACCCCTTACCCAGCCCTGCAGCCACCACGCCATGAACGACTCCATCCCGCTCCTGCACGACCGGCACCGCCTGCTGGTGGCCCTGTTTTTTTCCGTGGTCGCGGCGCTTTGCTACCATTTTCTGGTCGAGAACCGGGCCCACGTCGACCTGCAGGTGCACACCGACAAGCGCACCATCTTCAAGGTGTACTGGAAAGAGGCGGGCGGCGAGTGGTCGGAGGAGCGGATGGCGGCTCAGGTGATCGATCCGGTGAACCGCGACTACTCCTTCCGCATCGGCAATCTCGAGCGGATCGATGCCCTGCGCATCGATCCGGCCGAACGGATCACCACGGTGCGCATCGATTCACTGACCATCACCCAGAACGGCTTGACGCCCATCCGCATCGACACCCAAGAGGCGCTTGCCCAACTGCGGCCGCTCGACGGCATCCGTGAACTGACCCTTGGCGACCAGGGACTCACGATCATTCCCGCCAACAAGGACCCCTGGCTCCTCTACCGTGTGCCGGAACTGAACAAAACATCGACCCTTGTCGGCGAGGCGGCGGTTATCGTCGCCATCTTCCTCACCGTCTTTGCCCTGGTGTTCGCCACCAAGCCCCTGCACGCGGAGTACCGGTTCGTTCCCTTCCTGCTGCTTTCGGCCCTGATGCTGGTGGCGGCCATGGCCGCGGTCAGCCGGTTTGCCGTCCATCCGGACGAGCACGTACACGTGCAGGCGGGCGAATACTACCGCCAGCACAACCTGCCGCCGCCGGTGGGCCAGGCCCCGGTGGAGTCCTACAGCGATTACGGCGTCTCCCGGCTCCATTCTGGTGAAATCGCCTATTTCTTTGCCGGCAAGTTCGCCTGGGTCCTCCAGGTTTTCCATGTACCCGGCTACCTGTCGCTGCGCGCCTTCAACGTGGCCCTGCTGTTCGTCCTGCTCCTGCTGGCGGTGAACAGTCGCGATTTCCGAGTGCTGCTCGTACCACTGCTCATCTCGCCGCAGATCTGGTACATCTTCAGTTATTTCAACTCCGAGGCCTACGCGCTGTTCATCGTCCTTTTGGTTGCCTACCAGATGGCCGCGCCCGAGTCCGCTTGCAACCGGCTGCTCGGCCAGGACGATCTGCCAGGCCGCGCGTGGCTGACCTTTGCCGGCCTCGGCCTGCTGCTCGGCCTGCTGCTGCTGCTGAAACTGAATTTCTACTTCTACTGCCTTTTCCTCTTCCTCTATTTTGTCTGGCGCATCCTGTTCGGCCAGACCGTGTTCGACCGACGGGTGTTCGTCCGCCTCGGCCTGGTTGCGGCCATCGGCTTGAGCGTGTTCGCCGGGGTGCGCGGCGGCGATCTCTGGCTCAACGATTTCGACAAGAGCGCGCGCCTGCTCGAGGCCCGCGAGAAGTACGCCCTGGAGATGTACAAACCGAGTACGCCGCTGGACCAGAAGCACATCCATCTGCAGATGAAGGACCGCGGCAAGTCGCTCCTGCACTTCATCCATTTCGACCGCTGGGGGGAGAAGTCCTTCCGCACCGCCTTCGGGGTGTACGGGTATACCTCGATCAACGCCCCGTTTGTCTATTACGACTACGTCCGCTTTGTCGGCCTGCTGCTCCTGTTCATCGTGAGTGCGACCGTGGTGGTGCGCGGCGGCCTGGCCGGGACCACCCTGCTGGGGATTACCGGCGGCTGCGCGGTGGGCCTGATGGCGGTGGCCTTCTACCACGCCTGGACCGTGGATTTTCAGGCCCAGGGCCGCTATTTCCTGCCCATCGTCGGCATGCTGTCGATCTTTTTCTTCCACGTCGAACGGCACCTGACCCGTCCCTGGGTTGTGCTCCTGCTGCTCTCGCTCTACCTGCTTTCGCTCTATAATTTCCTGTTCGTGGGACTCTACGGGATCGACAAGTACTGCTTTTTCCCGCCCACCTGAACCGGCGGGTGAAAACGGCTGCCGAATCGAGGCCCATGCTGTTTTTTCCCGGAAAAACTCCCACGAACGGCGAGAAAGAGTCTTTTCTTTTGGCACGATCGGATTATAATCGCCGTTCTGCTTTTACCGGCAGAAACGACGGTGGGGCGCCATTGGGCGGCATGAAATTTTTTAAGGGAAGGACACGGGTATGACACAGAAAACGATACCGTGGCGGACGCTCCTCCGCCTGCTGGCACTGGCCTGTTGCGTCCTCTTGCAGGGGCACCCGGCCGCCGCGGCCGCCACCGGATTCCAAGGCCCGAGGGACATGGTCTGGTCCGCCTCGGACGGGCACAATCAGCGGATCTATTTCAGCACCTTTCTCAACGGCAGCTGGTCCGCACCGGTGCGGGTCACCGGGGACAACGGTGACCATTACCTGCCCTGCATCGACCGGGCCGCCGATGGCACCCGTCACCTTGTCTGGGCCGGCTACGACGAATACGGCCAGACCATCCAGCATGCCACCCTTGCCAACGGAAAATGGTCCGCGGCCGAACGGCTTCCCGCCCTGCCGGCCACCAGCAGTGCGCCGTTTGTCACGGTCGACGACCGGGGCCGGGTCTTTGTGGTCTTCATCGGCAACGACGGCGAGGACGACGACATTTACTGGAGCCGTCTCGAGAATGGCACCTGGTCGGAGAGTCGGCGGGTCCATGCCGACAACGACACCCCGGACATCAATCCCTACGTGGAGATCACCGACACCAACACGGTGGTGGTCACCTGGCAGGGCTACCGCGGCGACCGCTACCTGACCCTGCAAAGCGTCTGGGGCGGTGACCGCTGGCAGCCTGAGACGGTGGCGGACGGGGCTGACGGCCAGGCCGAGGACGAGCGTGAAGCCAGATCCGAGACCCCGGCTGAATCGCTGCCCGACTTTGTCACGGACAAGCGGCAGGTGTTCACGCGCATCCACGGTCAATGAGACAAGCGGTCGCCGCGTTCGGCCGCCACCGGCTTTTTTTCATCGCATGGTCCTGATATGAAACGATTCCTGCTGTCCGTTCTCTGCTCCTGCCTGCTCCTGCCGCTGTGCGGCCCCGCCGTCGCCGCTGATGTGATCATGTGCGTGGGCGACTCCATCACCGCCGGGTACGGCGTCACCGCACCGTATCCGTCGCAGCTGCAGTCCATGGTCGGCGGCAAGGCCACGGTGGTCAACAAGGGCCTCAACGGCGAGATGACCACCGGCGGCCTGTCCCGGCTGAACGGCTACATGCTCGAGGTCAAGCCGCAGTACGTGCTCATCCTCGAAGGCGCCAACGACGCCATCTTTGGCGTGGCCTTCTCCACGGTCAAGTTCAACCTGGCGAAGATGATCGACACGGTGCGCTTCTACAAGGCCACCCCGATCCTCTCCACCCTGCCGCCCAACACCCGCGACCCCGGCATCAACGCCTACATCCCCGGCTACAACAAGGCCATCTTCGACCTGGGCGCGAGCATGGGCGTGACCGTGGTCGACTCGTACAGCGCCCTGGCGACCAACTGGGCCGGGCTCACCTCGGACGGCCTCCATCCCAACGATGAAGGCGCCCGCCTCATCGCCGACGGCTTCTACCGGGTGCTGCCCTACGCCAGCAGCGGCGACGGGGGCGGCGGCGGGGGCGGCTGCTTCATCGCCACCGCGGCCTTCGGCTCCCAACTCGAGCCGCAGGTACAGCTGCTGCGCCAGTTCCGTGACCGCATCCTCCTGCCGCACAGCCTCGGCCAGCGCTTTGTCGAACTCTACTACACCTGGTCGCCGCCGGTCGCCGAGCACATCGCCCGGCACGGCTGGCTGCGCGGCCTGGTGCGGCTCTGCCTGTATCCGCTCATCGGCCTGGCCTGGTGCCTGCTCCACCTGCACCCGGCGGTGCTCATCGGCGGGACGCTCGGCCTGGGCCTGCTGCTGACGCTCCTCGGCCGGCGCAGACCCCTGGTCGCGCACCCTTCGTGAACGACCCGCAGCAACGAGTACAAGCCGGTTCCGCTTCGGGGCCGGCTTTTTTTATACGCGCCACCCCCTCTGTCCGGACCGCCCATGCACCCAGCCCCTGTTGACGTCATCGTCCCCGTGTACAACGAAGAGGCGGCCCTGCCGGCCTTCCACCGCCGACTGACCGGCCTGGATCTCCCCGTGCGGCCGATCTACATCGACAACGGTTCCACCGACGGCAGCCTGCGCCTGCTCCACTCTTTCGCCGGCGCGGTGGTGATCGAGCACGCCACCAACGAGGGCTACGGCGCCTCGCTCCGGGACGGCATCCGCCGGGCCACGGCCGAGCGCATCGTCATCATCGACGCGGACTGCGAGTACCCGCCCGAGGCCATCCCGGAGATGGTCAGTCGGCTCGACCAGGCCGACGTGGTCTACGCCTCGCGCTTCCTCGAGCCCCAGCAGACCCGCATGGGCTGGCTCAAGGTGTTCGGCAACCGGGTGATCACCCGCCTGTTCAACCTGCTCTTTCACCAGCAGCTCACCGACCTGTACACCGGCGCCAAGGCCTTTCGCCGCGAGGTGGTGGCCGAGCTGCCGATGGAACAGAACGGCTTCGAGCATGTGCTCGAGGTGGCCGCCCGCCTGGCCCGCGCCGGTCGCCGCTTCGCGGAGGTGCACGTGACCTTCTCCCCGCGCGCCACCGGCGTCTCCAAGATGTCCCACCTGAGCGAGACGATCAAATACATGTACTTCCTCGGCCGCTACGCCCTGACGCTCGACCGGGGAGGCCGCTGACATGGCCGGGCGGCTGGTCGGCCTGATCCCGGCAGCGGGCCTGGGCACCCGGGTACGGCCCTACTCGGCCAACCTGCCCAAGAGCATGCTGCCGATCAACGGCATCCCCAACCTGCAGCGCATCGTCGAGCTGATGCGCGACCAACTCGACATCCGTGAGATCGTCATCGTCACCGGCTACTGCGCCGAGGTGATCGAGGACCATTTTGGCGACGGCCGCGCCTTCGGGGTGGACATCCGGTTCGTTCGCAACACCGACCTGGACCGGGGGTTGGCCTGGTCGGTGCTGCTCGGCCGCGAACATATCCGCACCGAGTTCTGCGTCATCCTCTCGGACGAGTGCTACGTGGCCTCCAACCACCACGAACTGCTCCAGCCCGGCCGGCGGGGCGCGTTTGCCACCTGCGGGGTGATGGAGGTGGACGATGTCGCCCTCATTCGCAAGAACTACGCGGTGCTGCTCGACGGCAACCGCATCACCCGGCTGATCGAAAAGCCGCGCCAGGTGGACAACGACCTGCTCGGCCTGGGCACCTTCGTGTTCTCGCCGGAGATCTTCGCCGAACTCGAGCGCGCCTTTGCCGAGTCCGCCGACGGCTACGTGGAGTTCGTCACCCTGCTCGACCGGATGTGCCAACAGGGGCGCGAGATCATCGCCTTTCCGGTGCGGGCCAACTACGTGAACATCAACGACCGGGATTCCTTGTTCCAGGCCAAGTTCAATGAGCGCGCCGTGCTGTTCGCGCGCCGCTCCATCGCCCTGCTCGTCTACGCCGAGGGGCACGAGCAGCGGGTCCGCTTCTCCCTGCAGCGCTACCGCAAGGTCGCGGACCTGGCCGCCATCTACCTGGTGGTGCCGGCGGACAACACCATCGCCACCGAGGCGGCCGAACTGGGCGTGCAGGTGCTCACCTGTCCGCCGGGGGTGACCCTCTACGGCGAGAAGCTGCGCTACGCCCTGGACCGCATCGACCATGACCTGGTCATCCTCACCGAGGCGGACTACGCCTTCCCGGGTCGGGACATCGACAAACTGCTCGCCTACATCCGCGAGGCCGACCTGGTGGTGGGCACGCGCACCACCCGCCAGCTCATCGAGCAGGGCAGCGACCTGCAGGAACTGGTCCGCCTGGCCAACGTGTTCCTCGCCAAGCTGATGGAGGTGCTCTGGTGGCGGTTCGAGGGACGGTTCACGGATGTGGGCTGTACCTTCCGCGCCATCTGGATGTCCTCCTACCGGCAGATGCGGGGCGACCTCCAGGCGCGCGGGGCCGAGTTCGCGGTGGAGATGATCGTCGAGGCCCTCGACCGGCGCATGCGGGTGATCGAGATCCCGGTCAACTACCGCAACATCAGTCGCAGCCTGTACCGTAAGTACCGCAACCGCAGGACCTTCTTCCGCATCCTCCGCCTGCTGGTGGTCAAGCGGTTCTGCCGCGGCCGCCGGTCGCGGCCGGTGAGCACATGAACGCCGGGCAGGACAGGCTGCCGTCCGGCCGGGAACCCTTCCGCCCGGCCTGGGCCCTGGCCGGGGTGGGGCTGCTCGTCGTCTGCCTGCTGCTCCGTTCCTGGCCGAGCCTCACCCGGCCAGGGCTGTTCGTCGAGGACGCGATCCTGTTCAGCCACTACTATGGCCACACCCGGCCCGTCAGCGACATCTTCGCCAGCCACATCGGTCAGCGCTACCTGACCGTGGTCGCCGATTTCTTCGCCTGGGCCTGGGCCTGGGCGGATGTCCGCTGGCAGCCGTGGCTCTACCAGTGGACCGGCTTGGTGCTGGCCGTGGCCAGCGTGGCCACGGTCAGCTTCTCCGGGCTGGTGCGCAACCGGGTGCTGCTCCTGGTCTGCCCGCTGGCCCTCGGCCTCACCGGCCTGAACCACCTCTACTACTACAACACCCTCATCTACACCATGTACACCGGCGTGCTCATGCTGCTGGCGCTGCTCTTCTACCCGCCGCCGCAGTCAGTGCGCTCGTTCGTGGTCCAGGCCCTGCTGCTGGCGCTGCTGCCCTGGTCCGGACCGTACTCGCTCCTGGCCCTGCCGGCAGCCCTGTTCCTCTTTGTCTGCACCGCCAACCGGACGCGGCGGGTGCTGCTGGCGGTCACCGTCCTGTCCACGCTCGCCTATTTTGCCACGGTCAGCGGCAGCACCGTGCAACTCGTCAATCTGCTCCGACCCTGGATCCTCGTCCAGTACCTGCAGACCGTGTTCGACAAGATTTTCTTTTTTGATTTTACCCGGCACCTGCCCATGTGGTATGGGTTCCTCCTGCTGCTGGCGATCGCCGCCGTCTCCTGGCTGCTGCGCCGGGACCGGGAGTACCTGCTCCAGGCCGCGGTCATGCTCGGGCTGGTTTTCGCCTCGATCCTGCTGTTCTTCCTGAGCGTCAAGCTGGGCCAGTACATCACCACCAGCGACTGCCACCGGGTGGTGGCCAGCTTCTTCTGGATGCTGTTCCTCGTGGTCACCGTGGACCGGCTGCTCGGTGACCGTCCCCTGCACAGCCCCTGGCCGCTCGTCTGCGCCGGCCTGCTGCTGACCCTTGTGGTGTTCGACAACCGTCGACACCCGCACAAGGGGTGGGTTCCACCGGTATCCGGGCTCGCGGCGTACCTCGAGACCATCCGTTTTTATGAACAGCAGGGGCTGGGTGAGAAAAAGCAGGCGGTCTGCCTGCAACTCCCTTCCGGTCGGCCCATGCAGCCCCGGGTGCTGGTCGGCTACCGGGGGGCGGATGCACGCCTGCTGCTGCCGATGGATGCGGAAATCGTCCGCGGCAGACGGTTTGTCTGCCGGCGCTATACCTTCAACGAGGAACGGTTATGAAGAAAACACACGCCTCGGTCACCGGCGGCAGTCCGCTGCGCACCTACCGGGAGGTGATCGTCGGTGCGCCGGGATGGCTCGACCTGCTCTATTTCGAGTGGTGCGCCTGGCTTGCGCCCGTTCCCGGCGCGGTCGGCCTGCTGCTGCGCAAGCTGTTCTGGCCGCGGTTGTTCGCCGCCTGCGGCCGCGGGGTGGTGTTCGGCGTGAACGTGGTCCTGCGCCAGCCCGGCCGAATCCGCCTGGGGGAACGGGTGGTCGTCAGCGACGGCTGCATCCTCGACGGTCGCAGCGACCAGCGGGCCGAATCCATCGTGGTCGGTGACGATGCCATGCTCTCCAACGACGTGATGCTGTCCTGCAAGAACGGCTCGATTCGCCTGGGCGAACACGTGGGCGTCAATGCCCGCACCATCATCCAGTCCACCAACGACTGCCCGGTGGCCATCGGCCGGGACTGCATCATCGGCCAGTCCTGCCTGATCATCGGCGGTGGCAGCTACGACCTGAGCGACCCGGACGCGCTCATCCGCGAGCAGCCCATCCGCCGTGACGGCGGCGTCACCCTGGAGGAGAATGTCTGGCTGGGCGGCAAGGTGAGCGTGCTCGGCGGCGTGCGCGTGGGCAGGGGTTCGGTGGTGGCCGCCGGTGCGGTGGTCAGCCGTTCCCTGCCCGCGGACAGCGTCGCCATGGGCGTCCCGGCCGCGGTGGTCCGTTCCAGGCGATGAGCGGCGGAGGCGGATGAAGCCGAACAAGCACCTGCTGCTCGTCCTCAAGCTGGCGGTCAGCGGCCTCCTTCTGACCCTGCTCTACCGGCAGACGCCGCTGGCCGAGATCGGCGCGGTGTTCCGCAACTGCACCTGGAGCCTGCTGGCGGTGATTTTCGTCCTCCTGCTGGTCAACACCAGCCTGAGCGCGCTCAAGTGGCGCATCCTGCTCTTAAGCGACGGGATCGACATCCCCCTGGGCAAACTCGTGGTCAGCTACCTGATCGGCGGCTTCTTCAACATCTTCCTGCCCTCGAACATCGGCGGCGACTCGTACCGCATCGTCGACGTGATGCAGCGAAGTCGCGAGGGCGTGCGCAGCGCCGCCTCGGTGTTCGCCGACCGGCTCACCGGCTTCATCGCCCTGGTCTCGCTCAGCCTGGTCGCCTCGGTGTTCGTCGCCCAGCGGCTGGAGCGTCCGGGCCTGATCCTGCTGCCGCTGGGCGCGCTCGCCCTGCTCCTGCTCGTCCTCTTCCTGCTCTGGCAGCGGACCTGGGTGCGCGTTCTGCTGCGGCTCAGCCGGCTCGACCGGTTCGCGCCGGTGGTGCGCATCACCGAGAAATTCTTCGTCACCTTTGCCCGGTACGGGGCGGACCGGCAGGTGGTGGTGCGGGTGATGGCCATCTCCTTCCTGTTCCAGTTCCTGCTCATCGTTGCCGTCTACCTGATGGCGCTCAGCCTGCACGCCCCGGTGCACTGGCTCTATTTCGGCGCCTTCGTGCCGCTCATCACCCTGATGGAGGCCGTGCCGGTGTCGGTCTACGGCATCGGCATCCGCGACATGGGCTACGTGTTCTTCTTCGGCATGGCCGGGATGAGCGATGTCCAGACCCGGTCGCTGGCGCTCCTGTTTCTCGCCGTGACCTTTGTCTACTCCCTGATCGGCGGCCTGCTCTATCTCGGCCGGGTGTACAGCGCCTGGCGGGCGGCCGAAAGCGGCCGGGCCTGAGCCGCGCGCCGATCGTTCTTTCGCCCCCCGGGTGGTATGCATCACTTTGACTGGCAACGATACACGGCCCACACCCTCCTTGCCCTGGGGGTATCCGGCCTGCTGCTCGCCCTGCTGGCCCGGTTCAGCCTCGCCGCGGCGGACACCAGCCTGCTGCCGAGGATGGTGGCCATCCTCACCGCCATCTCCGCCACCAGCCTGCTCCTCTACCTGGCGGCCATCGGGGCACGGACCGTGTTCCAGGCGCTCCGCTACCGCCTCATCCTGGGCGCCACCGAGGATTCGGTCCCGGGTTTTTTCCACCTGCTGCTGGTGACCGCGAGCCGCAACATGTTCGTCGACATGCTGCCCGCCCGCCTGGGCGAACTGAGCTACGTGGCCATGCTCAACCGGGGCTACCGGGTGGGGCTGCCCGCCTGTCTGTCGTCCCTGGTCATCAGCTTCGCCTTCGACCTGGCCGCGCTCGGCCTGATCATCGCCGCCATCGTCGTCCACCAGCTCTTTTCCCTGGGGGTCGAACCCTGGGTGATCGGCACCCTCCTCATGGTCGGGCTGGTGTTTGCCTTCCTGCTGGTGCTGCTCTTTCCCGGGCTGCGCTGGGCGACCCGGCTGATCGAGACCCTGGCCTCGAGGTTGCCGGGTGTGGCCGGCCGGTTGACCGCCCGGCTCGGCGCGTTCGGCGCCAAGCTGGCAGGGGTGCTCGAGGAGACCCGCGCCGCCGGCATCCTCGGCCGGCTGCTGGCCCTGTCGCTCGGCGTGCGCGTGGCCAAGTACCTGGGTTTTTACACCCTGTTCGCCGGCGTGGCCGCGGTCGCCTTCCCGCAACTGGACACGCACCCGGTGCACGCCCTCATCGCCCTGATCAGCGCCGAGGCCGGGGCGAGCATGCCGCTGCCCAGCTTCATGGGCTTCGGTTCCTACGAGGCGGCCGGCATGCTGGCGATGATGGCCCTGGGCGCCGACCGGGCGGCCAGCCTGCTCATCATGCTGAGCCTGCATGTGCTCAGCCAGATCATCGATTACGCTTTGGGAGGTGTGGCCCTGATCACCTTCGCCATTCTCACCCGTTCCGCCGCCGAACGGGTTCCGGCCGCCCGGCCGGGGCGCTTTTCCTGGTACGGGGTCTCCGCCCTGGTGCTCTTCCTTGCCGGCGTGGCCCTGTTCGTGCTGGAGGCGCGCAGCCTGCAGAAGCTGGGCGCCCTGCGTCCGCCGGACCGCGGCCATGCGCTCGCCCCGGCCGGAGACACGGTCCCGGAGGGGCTGGCCGGCGTGCACGGCTTCGTTGTCTGGAGTTCCAACCGCAGCGGCAACCACGACCTGTGGCTGCTTTCCCTGCCCGATGGCGCCCCTCGCCAGCTGACCACCCACCCGCACACCGAGTATTACCCGCGGGTTTCGCCCGACGGCCGCCGGGTGGTGTTCGCCCGCTCGCAGCAGCCCTGGGTGTCGCAGCGCAACAAGCTGCCCTGGGACGTGGTCCTCCTGGACCTGGACACCGGCCGGGAGCGGCTTTTGGCCAAAAACGGCAATGTGCCGACCTGGTCGGCGGACGGCGCCCGGGTCTATTTCCTGCGCAACGGCAATCAGTTGGTGGAACTTGAGGTTGCATCCGGCAAGGAAGCCGTGGTATGGGAGAGCGGCCGCAATCTCGGGGTGCGGGCGAACGTCTTGCTCGAGACCCCGGCCGTGGCCCCGCGGGGCGGCGCGGTGGCGGTCACCTTCCGCGGCGGCCGGCGGGCGACCGCGGTCATCGACGCCGACGGCACCATTCGCAGGGTCGGCGACGGCTGCCAGCTCGGTTGGGCGCCCGACGGCTCGTACCTCTTCCACGTGGACCATGGCGGCCGCCAGCAGAACGCCATCTACCGCACGGACCCGGCCACCCTGAAGAGTGAGCTGTGGTTCGACGCCCCCGGCGAGTTCAGTCACGAATACTTCCCCAGGGTGGCCAACACCGGCGACTGGCTCGTCTACGGCGCCAGCACGGGCGGCCACGAGCACGACACCGCCGATTACGAGATCTTTCTCTGGCCGATCGGCCGGCCTGCGGCCGAGGCCATCCGCCTGACCCATCATACCGGCAACGACTGCTGGCCCGATATCTTCCTGAACAAACCCAACCACTGACGGAGAAACAACGTGGATATTTCCGTGGTCGTGCCCCTGTACAACGAAGAGGACAACGTCCAACTGCTCTACGAGGAGATCAAGGGCGTGCTCGACACCATGGCCGAGCAGGCGGAGATCGTCTTTGTCGACGACGGCTCGCGCGACACCACCCTGGCCAAGCTCGAGGTCATCCAGGCCGGTGACGACCACGTGCGCGTGGTCAGCCTGCGCCGCAACTTCGGCCAGACCGCGGCCATGACCGCCGGTTTCGACCATGCCCGCGGCGGTGTCATCATCACCATGGACGGCGATCTGCAGAACGACCCGCACGACATCCCGCAACTCGTCGGCAAGCTGAACGAGGGCTACGACGTGGTCACCGGCTGGCGCTACGACCGCCAGGATCCCTTCCTGTCGCGCAAGCTGCCCTCGCAGCTGGCCAACCGGCTCATCTCCCGGGTGACCGGCGTGGGCCTGCACGACTACGGCTGCACCCTCAAGGCCTTCCGCCGCGAGGTGATCGACAACATCAATCTCTACGGCGAGATGCACCGCTTCATCCCGGCCATCGCCAGCGGCATGGGCATCAGCTTCACCGAGGTCAAGGTCAACCACCGGGCGCGCCGCTTCGGCACCTCCAAGTACGGCATTTCGCGCACCATCCGGGTGGTGCTCGACCTGATCACGGTCAAGTTCATGCTCAGCTACGCCACCCGGCCGCTGCACGTGTTCGGCACCGTGGGCGTGGTCTCCTCCCTGCTCGGCGTGACCATCGGCCTGATCCTGACCGTGCAGCGCCAGCTGTTCGGCATCGGCCTGGCCAACCGGCCGTTGCTGCTCCTGGCGGTGCTGCTCATCTTCATGGGCATCCAGTTCATCACCATCGGCCTGCTGGCCGAACTGGTGGTGCGCACCTACCACGAGTCGCAGAAGAAGCCGATCTACTACGTGCGCAAGGTGCTCGGAGAGCCGGTCGAAAGGGCAGGCTGAGCCTAAGCGATGGTCTCCGGCCCCTTCTCGGTCGACATCATCATCCCCAACCTCAACGGCCGCCATATGCTGGCCGGCTGCCTCGATTCCATCCGCCGGCAGACCTGGGGCGACTGGCGGGTGAGCGTGGTGGACAACGGCTCCACCGACGGCTCGGCCGAGTGGCTGCGGAAGGCCCACCCCGAGGTGCGGCTGATCGCCCTTGGGAAGAACACCGGCTTCAGCCCGGCGGTGAATCTGGGCATCCGCGCCGGCAACCGGCCGCTCGTCTTCCTGCTCAACAACGACACCGAACTCGCCCCGGACTGCCTGGAACAGCTCGTCCGCGCCGCCGAAACCCAGCCGGATCACGCCTTCTTCGCTCCCAGGATGCTCAGCTTTCACCAGCGCCACCTGCTCGACGGGGCAGGGGAGGGCTACCTGCGCGGCGGCGCCGGCTACCGGCTGGGCACCATGGAGGCGGACGGCCCGCCGTATGACCGGGCGCGGACGGTGTTCGGCGCCTGCGCCGGGGCCGCGCTCTACCGGCGGGAGCCCTTTGCCGCGCTGGGCTGGTTCGACGACGACTTCTTCGCCTACCTGGAGGACGTGGACCTCAACCTGCGCGCCGGCCGCGCCGGCCTGCGCTGCCGGTACGTACCCGCGGCCCGGGTCTACCACATCGGCAGCGCCACCAGCGGTTCCAAGTTCAACGACCTGACCATCCGCCTGTCCACCCGCAACTCCCTCTGGGTGCTGGCCAGGAACTACCCGGCCGGGCTGCTCCTGCGCTGGGTCGCGGTGATCGCCGTCTACCAGGGGTTGTGGCTCGTGTTCGCGGTCAAGAAGGGGCAGCTGCGTCCCTACCTGGCGGGGCTGGTCGAGGGGCTGCGCGGGCTCGGCCGGATGCGGGGCACGTTTCGCGCCATGGCGGCGCGGTCGGACAATCGGCACCTGGCCGAGTGGACGGCGTCGCTCTGTCGGGCCGAGGGCGAGGTGATCGACTCGATCATGCGCCGGCGGGCCGGGCAGGGCAGGGGCAACCGGCTCCTGCAGCTGTATCGGCGGATATTCCTCTGATGGCCCGGATCGCGGTCCTCATCGTCACCCACAACAGCGAGCGCTGCCTGGCCCGCTGCCTGGCACGCCTGTCCGACCAGCAGGAAGAGGTGCAGTGCATCCTGGTGGACGCCGGTTCCAGCTCCACCACCTACCTGGACGGCCTCGACACCCGGCCCGGAACGCACCTCCTCCGCACCGCCAACATCGGCTTTGCCGCGGCCAACAACCTGGGCTACCGGGCCATCCCGGAAGAAACTGAATGTGTCGTCTTTCTCAACCCGGACGCCTTCCTCGCACCGGGCACCCTGGCCCGGGCCCGGGCGATCCTGGCGGCGCATCCGCGCGTCGGCTGCCTGACCGGCCTCCTGCTCGGCTGGGATCTGGCTGCCGACCGGCCCAGCGGTCGCATCGATTCGACCGGCATCTTCCGCCGCTGGTACGGCCGCTGGTACGACCGCGGCCAGGGCGAGGTGTTCTCCGGCCAGTACAACCGGGCCGAAACGGTGCCGGCCGCCTGCGGCGCCTTTCTCTTCTGCCGGCGCAGCGCCCTGGACGAGACCGCCCTGGCCGGCGGAGCCGTGTTCGCCCCGGACTTTTTCCTGTACAAGGAGGACATCGAACTCAGCCTGCGCCTGCGCCGAGGCGGCTGGTCCATCCACTACGACCCCGGCCTCACCGTGTACCACTGCCGCGGCTGGGACCGCGAGCGCGCCAACATGCCCCACACACTTCGCCTGGCGGCCGCGGCCAACGAGGTCCGGCTGTACCAGCGGCACCCTTCGCCCTACATCCTCTGGGCCCTGGCCAAGTACCTGCTGGTGCGGTGGGCGCGGCTATGAGTGGAGCGACAACGGACACCAGGCCGACGGTCTCGGTAATCATCCCCACCCTGAACGGCGGCCGCTGGCTGGACGATCTGCTCATCCGGCTGCGTGAACAGACCCTGCAGCCCGACGAGATCCTCGTCGTCGACTCCGGTTCCACCGACGCCACCCTTTCGATCGCGGCCAGCCACGGCGTCCACCTGCTCGAGATCCCCCCGGGCAGCTTCGACCACGGCGGTACCCGCAGCCTGGCGGTCCGCCACGTGCAGGGCGAGCTGCTCGTCTTCCTCACCCAGGACGCCATCCCGGCGGACCGGGAGGCGCTCGCCCGGCTGGTGCGGCCGCTGGCCGAGGATGCGCTGATCGCCGCCGCCTACGGCCGCCAGCTGGCCAACCCGGACGCCACCCCCTGCGCCGCCCACCTGCGGTTATTCAACTACCCGCCCGAGAGCGCGGTGCGCTCGCTGGACGACCGGCACCGTCTCGGCTTCAAGACCATCTTCATCTCCAACTCGTTCGCCGCCTACCGGCGGGGGCCGTTGGAGCGGGTCGGCTGCTTCCCGGAAAAGCTGCTCTTCGGCGAAGATACCTACACGGTGGCAAAACTCCTGGAACTGGGGTACTGTGTCGCCTACGCCAGTGACGCCCGGGTGTATCACTCCCACAATTACACCCTCTGGCAGGAGTGCAAACGCTACTTCGACATCGGCGCCTTTCACGCCCGTGAGTGGGCCGTGCTCGGCCGATTCGGCGCGCCCACCGGCGCCGGCAGCCGCTACGTCCGCGCCGAGATCGCCTACCTGCTGAAGGAACGACACCCCATGCGCATCCCCGAGAGTCTTGTCCGCAACGGCCTGAAACTGACCGCCTACCTGCTCGGCCGGCGCGCCCACCGGCTGCCGCGGCGGCTGGCCCGGTCGCTCAGCCTGCACCCGCTGTGGTGGGACTGACCCCCTGACCCGTCCCCGCCATGGCGCCTCTTCTTTCCTGGAACCTGCGCGAGCGCAGCTCGTTCATCTACCGCATCCTCCACCTGGTCGACTGCGCGCTGGTCTGCCTGTTCCTCTGGCTGTGCGTCAACCTCTACCAGGTGCCGTGGAGTCCCTACTACACCCGCCTGGAGTGGATCGTGCTGGGCACCTGCTTTGTCAGCTTCCACTCTTTCCAGCTCTACCGCTCCTGGCGGGGGTGGAAGTACTACCGCGAATTCCTGGTGATCCTCAAGGCCTGGGCGGTGGTCATCGCCGTGCTGCTCACCTACTTCTTCCTGTTCAAGATCTCCGAGGCCTATTCGCGGGTGGTGTTCATGGTCTGGTCCGTGGCCACGCCCTTCCTCATCTTCCTCACCCACCTGCTGGTGCGCAAGATCCTCCATGTGTACCGGGCCCGAGGCAGGAACATCCGCCATGCGGTGATCGTCGGCGCCGGCGACCTGGGCGTGCGCACGGCCCGCCGCATCGAGTCCATCCCCTGGGCGGGAATTGACGTGGTCGGCTTCTTTGACGACAAGCTCGAATCCCAGGAGCGGCTGACCGGCCTCAACAAGCCGCTGGTCGGCCGCACCGACGAGGTGCAGGATTTCCTCCGGGACAACGACATCGACTACGTCTACATCGCCCTGCCCATGCGGGCGGAGCGCAAGATCTTCAAGATCCTGCAGGAGTGCCGCGACCTCGGCGCGCAGATCTTCCTCGTGCCCGACATCTACATCTTCGGCCTGCACCATGCGGAGATCCAGTCGCTGGGCGACATGCTCGTGCTCAGCTTCAACCCGGACACCGAGTGGAAGCGGAGTTTCGACGTGGTCTTCTCCCTGCTGGTGCTGGTCCTCTGTTCGCCGCTGTTCCTGCTCATCGCCCTCTTCATCAAGCTCGACAGCCCGGGGCCGGTGCTGTTCCGCCACCGGCGGATCATGGCCACCGGCCGGGAATTCTTCTGCCTCAAGTTCCGGACCATGGTGGTGGACGCGGACAAGCGGCTGGAACGGCTGCTTGCGGAAAACCCTGAGCTGCGGCAGGAGTGGGCGCAGCATTTCAAACTGAAGAACGACCCGCGGATCACCCGCATCGGCCGCTTTCTCCGCCGCACCAGCCTGGATGAGTTGCCCCAGTTCGTCAACGTGCTCAAGGGCGAGATGAGCGTGGTCGGCGCCCGGCCCGTGGTCGGCCGTGAACTGGAGGATTACTACAAAGGCAACGGCGAGGAGAGCGCCGGCCGCTACTGCTCGATGAAGCCGGGCATCACCGGGCCCTGGCAGGTGATGAAGCGCTCCGACACCGAGGACTACCAGGAGCGGGTGGAGTTGGACGACTGGTACGTGCTCAACTATTCGCTGAAAACCGATCTGAAGATCATCGCCAAAACCGTTGCCTGCATCTTCACCGGCAAGGGCGCCTGCTGAAGGGGCGCGGTTCCGCCGCCCGGCTCCCGGCCGGGAAATCGTGCGCGGGCGGGGTGAGGGTCGTTGCCTTTGCCGCCGGAATTGTTATCGTATGGGTCGTTGCCGCCACACTCTCGTCCCCTGAACACACCAAGGAGCGTATATCATGCAGACCCGGATCGGAGCACCGACCCTGACCATCGAAAAAGCGAGGCAGGAGGCCTCGACCGTTTTCCTCGCAAAGGTTTTCAACTGGATGGCCATCGGCCTGGCCCTGACCGGCGGCATCGCCTACCTGACCGCCTCCACCGGTCTGGCCCTGAGCCTGGTGGCCAGTCCCCTGTTCTTCGTCCTCATCCTCGCCGAACTGGGCATGGTCTTCTACCTGTCGGCGCGGATCGAAAAGATGCAGCCAACCACGGCCACCGGCCTGTTCCTCGGCTACTCGGTCCTCAACGGCCTGACCCTGTCGACCATCTTCCTCGCCTACACCCGCACCTCGATCGCCGGCACCTTCCTCATCACCGCCGGCATGTTCGCCGCCATGGCGGTGTACGGCCTGGTCACCAGGAGGGATCTGTCCGGCCTGGGCTCGTTCCTGTTCATGGGGTTGATCGGTGTCATCCTCGCCTCCATCGTCAATATCTTCCTCAAGAGCCCGGCCCTGTACTGGGGGATCTCCATGATCGGCGTGCTCGTGTTCGTCGGCCTCACCGCCTACGACGTGCAGCGGATAAAGCAGATCGGCGAGCAGGGGATCATGGCGCAGGGCGAGGTAGCCATCCACAAGGGGGCCATCATCGGCGCCCTGGCCCTGTACCTTGACTTCATCAACCTGTTCCTCATGCTCCTGCGGTTCTCCAGCGGCAGTCGCGACTGATCGCCAACCGCCTGGTGGAGCGGCGTTTCAGGTGTGCCCACCGAGACTCTGGACGCAGCCCCGCCGCCGGCGGCCCGAGGTGAGGATTTCCCGTTTTTCTGCTTGACGCTTATAAGCGAACATTATACTGTCGTTCAATTTTATTGTTCTGAACCGCCATCGGTTCGGGAAGCACGCGAAGCGCACACGAATCGATGGACCATCCATCAAGTTCTGGGAGGAATTACGCTATGTCTGTGTATGTCGTTGGTCACAAAAGTCCGGATACCGATTCTGTCGCCGCCGCCATTGCCTACGCCGCCCTGATGAAGGCCAAGGGCGAGGATTACGTTCCCGCCGTGTCGGGCAAGCTGAATCCCGAGTCCGAGGTGGTCCTCAAGCAGTTCGGTTTCCCCACCCCCGAGACCCTGACCGACGCCACCGGCAAGAAGATCGCCCTGGTCGACCACAGTGACCTGACCCAGGCTCCGGACAACCTGAGCGCCGGCGAGGTCGTGGCCGTGGTGGATCACCACAAGATCGGCGATGTCACCACCAACCAGCCGATCTTCTTCTGCAACATGCCGGTCGGCTGCTCCTGCACCGTGCTCAAGATCCTCTACGATCTGGAAGGCGTCAAGGTCGACCCCAAGGTGGCCGGCATCATGCTCTCCGCCATCCTCAGCGACACGGTCAACTTCAAGTCCCCGACCTGCACCGAGGCCGACAAGAAGGCGGTCAAGGAACTGGCCGCCATCGCCGGCGTGAAGGACACCGACGCCATCTTCATGGAGATGCTCAAGGCCAAGAGCGCCGTTGCCGGCGTGCCGCCCATGGACCTGCTCCATCGCGACTACAAGGACTTCGACATGAAGGGCAAGAAGGTCGGGGTGGGCCAGCTCGAGCTCGCCACCCTGGACCAGGTCGCCGACATGCGTGACGCCCTCCTGGCAGCCATGAAGGAGCAGAAAGGCAGCGAGCGTCATTCCGTGCTGCTCATGCTCACCGACGTGGTCAAGGAAGGCACCGACCTGATGGTTCTCTCCGACGACCCGGCCCTGATCGAGAGCGCCTTCGGCAAAAAGCTGCAGGGCAACTCCATGTGGATCGACGGCATGATGAGCCGCAAGAAGCAGACCGTGCCCAACCTGCAGAAGGCGTTCGGCTGCTGAGCCGGAACCTTTTTCCGCCGCACGACAAAGGCCGTCCCCTCGGGGACGGCCTTTTTTGTTGGGGACCCTGAGGAACGTTATCGCGCCTGGCCGCGCATCCTGGCTTTGGTCTGGCGGACCAGGGCCTCCATGGCCGGATCATCGGGCAGGGCCGGGGTGAGGGCGATGAACCGGTTGGTGAAGGTGGACGACTGCGGCCCGGACAGGCTGGCCTGTCCGGTCGTGGTCTCCCGCCAGGGGCCGTGGCCCTGCCAGGTGAGGTCGAGCACGCCCAGGTGGCGGCCGCGGGTGTCGGTCTGGGCGAGCAGGGTCCGGTCGAAGATGATCGGCCGCATGTTGCCGGCCACGTGGCCGGACTGGAGGATCAGGTCGATGCCCGCACAGGTGCGGGCGATCTCCCGGTTCTCGGCGTAGGAGTAGTTGGACAGGAGCAGGACGAAGTCCGCCCGGCCCGCGACCCGATCCACGGCCTGGGGCAGAACCTGGCGCCAGGGAAGGAGTGCCCCGCCCGCCGGCGGCCGGGCATGGTCGGTGACCGCCAGCACGGCCAGGCGGAGTCCGCCCGCCTGATGATGCACGAGCGGCGTGAACAGCGGCCGGCCGGTGGCCGGGTCGACCAGGTTGAGCGACAGCCAGTGGAAATCCGGCGGCCGGTGCAACTTCCCGAGCAAGGCGATGCCGCCCGCCAGGTCACGGGAGCCGATGCCGGCGAAGCGGACGCCCATCTGGCGGACCGCGGCGACGATGCCCTCGGCGCCGATCCGGGCCGCGGCCAGTTCCGCCGGGGGGACCGCATCGGTTTCGAACAGCAGGTTGCCGCTCTCCACCACGAGCGTGGGCTTGCCCTCGCGGGCGAGGGCGTGGACGAGGTGCGCTTTCTTGGACAGACCGCCCAAGCGGTTGCGGCGTCAGCCGCAGGGTTCGAGTTCGCCGAGCAGGTCGTTGGCGTAGACGATGCGCAGTTCGGCGGCCGTGGCCAGGCTGGCGGCGCAGGGGGCGAAAAGTGCCAGCAGCACGGCCAGCAGCAGGGGCAAGGGATTATTTCCTGGGTGTTTTTGAGTCATGCTGCTCTGCTCGCTCCTTGAGAATCTGTTTCCATTTGCGCAGGCGGTCACCGATGATCGCCTCGTAGCCGCGGTTGGTCGGCTGGTAGTAGGTGGTGCCGGCGAGTTCCGGCGGCAGGTGCTCCTGCAGCACCAGCCCGTCCCGGTCATCGTGGGCGTAGCGGTAGCCCTTGCCGTAGCCAAGCTCGCGCATGAGCCCGGTGGGGGCGTTGCGCAGGTGCAGCGGCACCGGCAGGGAGCCGGTGCGTTCGATGTCCGCCCGCACCTTGTGCCAGGCCGCGTACACGGCGTTGCTCTTCGGCGCCGTGGCCAGGTAGGCGGCCACCTGCATGAGGGCCAGTTCACCCTCGGGCGAGCCGAGCAGGTGATAGGTTTCGCGGCCGTTCAGGGCCACCTGCAGGGCCTGCGGATCGGCGTTGCCGATGTCTTCGGCGGCGAAGCGGATCATCCGCCGGGCCAGGTAGAGCGGATCCTCGCCGCCCACGAGCATGCGCGCAAGCCAGTAGAGGGCGCCGTCCGGGTCACTGTCGCGCAGGCTCTTGTGCAGGGCCGAGATCAGGTTGTAGTGCTCCTCGCCGCGGGCGTCGTAGCGCAGGGTGCGCTGCTGCAGGGTCTCGCGGGCGCGCTCGAGCGTGATCAGGGCGCCGCCGCTCACGGCTCCGGGCGAACCGGCCTGGTCGAGGGTGAGCGCGGCCGCGGTCTCCAGCAGGTTGAGGGCCCGCCGGCAGTCGCCGTCCGCGGCGGTGGCGAACAGGTCCAGGGCCGCCGGGTCGATCGTTAGCCCCTGTCCGCCCAGGCCGTGGTCCGGGTCGACCAGGGCCCGCTCCAGCACCCGGCGGATGTCGGCCGCGGCGAGCGGCGCCAGCACCAGCACCTGGCAGCGGGAGAGCAGCGGCGCGGTGATCTGGAAGGAGGGGTTTTCCGTGGTCGCGCCGATCAGGGTGAGCAGGCCGCTTTCCACGTGGGGCAGGAAGGCGTCCTGCTGACCCTTGTTGAAGCGGTGGATCTCGTCGACAAAGAGGATGGTGGCCGTGCCGTTTTCCTCCTGCAGCGTTTTCGCCTGCTCGACGATCTGGCGCACCTCCTTGACCCCGGAGAGCACAGCCGAGAAAAAGACGAAATGCGCGGCCATGGCACGGGCGAGGATGGTGGCCAGGGTGGTCTTGCCCGAGCCGGGTGGTCCCCAGAGCACCAGCGAGGGCAGCCGACCGCTGTCGATCAGTTGGCGGAGCAGTCGCCCCTCGCCGACCAGGTGTTCCTGGCCGACGAAGTCCTCGAGCCGGGTCGGCCGCAGGCGTTCGGCCAGCGGGCTGTGCACGGTTTTCCGGTTGTTCATGGCCGGCCACTATACCCCATGTGGCCGGGAAAGGACAGCGGCCGGGCAGCTGGCCGGGCCCGGAGGAGCCAATTTCTTGCACTGCCGCCGTGCCGATGCTACCATGGGGCGACTTCCTGACCTATACCGGACCCTGCATGCGACCCACTGTGCTTCTTCATACCGCCGACGACCCCCAGGCAGCGTCGATCCTGGCCCTGCTCAGCCTGCCGCAGGTGATCCGCTGCCGTGAGCGGAGCGAACTGGAGCCCTGCTGCCGCGGCCGCAGCATTGCCCTGGCCCTGATAGTGGAGGACAATGCGGGTGCCGACGTGTGCGGGGTGCTGGCCCGGCTGACAGCGCTCCAGCCCGGCATCGCCGGCCTGCTGCTCACCCCCCGGAGCGACAGCGCCTCGCTGGCCGCGGCCCTGGAGGGCGGGTTCGCCGGCGTGGTCCAGCTGCCGGTGGACGGCGCCCGGCTCATGCGCGTGGTCGGCCAGGCCATGGAGCGCTACCGGCTGCAGCAGGAGAACACCCGGCTGCGCACCCTGCTGCCGCTCTACCGGCTCGGCGAGCAGTTCTTTTCGGCGACGAGCGAAAAGGAGATCCTCGACGACCTGGTTTCGGCGGTGGAGCGGCAGACCGCGGCCAGCCAGATCACGGTCATGCTGCACGATCCCGTGGACGGCTGCCTGCACATCGCCGCCAGCCGCGGCATGGACCCGGCCCTGACCGCGTCCATCCGCCTGCAGCCCGGCGACCAGATCGCCGGCTGGGTGTTCCAGCGCGGCAAGCCGGTGCTGCTCAACAAGGAGGACCAGCACGGCTCGATCTTCTCGCCCCTCCTGCGCCAGCCGGACATCGTTTCGTCCATCTCCTTTCCCCTGCAGCTGCGCAGCCGCATCCTCGGCGTGCTCAACATCAGCCAGCGGCAGACCGACGAGCGCTTTTCCGAGGCGGACATCGAGATGCTGGCGATCATCTGCAGCCAGGCCGCGGCCGCCCTGGACAATGTCCGCGCCCGCCACCAGCTGGCCGAGACCACCCGCATGCGCACCCTGCTCGAGCAGTACGTGGCCCCGGAGGTGGCGGACCTGCTCATCCGCGAGCGATCGGACCTGATGGGGCTGGGCGAAATCAAACCGGTGACCGTGCTGTTCGCCGACATCCGCAACTTCACCCGCCTGGTGCAGCAGGTGGAACTGCCGGCCCTGCGCTCCTTTCTCAACGAATTCTTCCGTTTCTTCACCGACGAGGTGTTCCAGCAGCGGGGTACGGTGAACAAGTTCATGGGCGACGCGGTGCTGGCGGTGTTCGGTGCGCCGGTGGCCCTGGAGCGGCCCAACCTGGCGGCGGCGCGTTCGGCCTGGGCGATCCGCGCCCGGTTCCGGGACTTGCGCGACCGCTGGGCCGTGGACCACGAGGACTTCCGCGGCGTTGACCTGGGTATCGCCGTGACCTGCGGCCGGGTGTTCCTGGGCAACGTCGGCAGCTCCAGGCGGCTCGACTACACCGTGGTCGGCAACGAGGTCAACATCGCCCAGCGGCTGGCCTCGGAATCTTCCGCCTGCCAGGTGTACCTGACCGGTGCGGTGCAGGCCGAGATCGCTGATGCCTTCGCGGTGCGCGAGGTGGGCGAGGTGCGGCTGCGCGGGGTCGAGGGCTTCACCCGGGTGTTCGCCATCGACCGCGAACTCTGAACCGGCCGCCCCCGTTTCCGGTGCGGCCTCGGTAATCGCCGTGAAAAAGCGGCCGGCCCGGTGTATAGTGCGCCGCCTGGGCGGCGGGCGTCAGCGGCCGTCGGCACAGGCTTCTTGCAGACCAGCACGGCAGGCGCCCTGCGACGGCGCGCTGCCTGATTTTTTTTGTTCGTGAGGGAGAAGGGAGAGCGGATCGATGAAACTCTGCGACGAGGAGCTGTTCTGCTCCCGGTGCTACGTGAACGGCCAGTGGCTGGAGAGCCGGGAGGGGCGGCGGCTCCGGGTGTTCGACCCGGCCAGCGGCGAGCGCATCGGCTCGGTGCCGGCGTTTGGCCGCAGCGAAACCGCGGCCGCGATCACGGCGGCCCATGCGGCCTGGGCTCCCTGGCGGGCGCTGACCGCCAGGGAGCGGGCGCGGCTGCTGCGACGCTGGTACGATTTGATCATCGCCAACCTGGACGACCTGGCGCGGATCATGACCCGGGAGCAGGGCAAGCCGCTTGCCGAGGCGCGGGAGGAGGTCCGCTACGGGGCCCGCTACGTCGAGTGGTACGCGGAGGAGGCCAAGCGGGTTTACGGGGAAACCATCCCCATGGCCCGGCAGGGCAAACGCATCCTCGTGCTGCGCGAGCCGGTGGGGGTATGCGCGGCCATCACCCCGTGGAACTTCCCTTCGTCCATGATCACCCGCAAGGCGGCCCCGGCCCTGGCGGCCGGCTGCCCGGTGGTGGTCAAGCCGGCGGCCCGGACCCCCTTTTCGGCGCTCGCCCTGGCCCGGCTGGCGGACCGGGCCGGCATCCCGCCGGGCGTGTTCAACGTGGTCACCGGCCCGGCGGCCGAAATCGGTTCGGAATTGACCGCCAACCCGCTGGTGCGCAAGCTCAGCTTCACCGGTTCCACCGCGGTGGGCAAGCTGCTCATGCGCGACTGCGCGGCCACGGTGAAGAAGATCTCGCTGGAGCTGGGCGGGCACGCACCGTTCATCGTCTTTGCCGACGCCGATGTGGCGGCGGCCGTGCGCGGGGCCATGGCCTCCAAGTATCGCAATTCCGGCCAGACCTGCGTGTGCGCCAACCGTTTCATCGTCCACGAGGCGGTCTTCGAGCAATTTGCCGCCGGGCTGGTGGCGGCGGTGCGGCAGCTGCGCATCGGCTGCGGCTTCGAGGAGGGGGTTCACCAGGGGCCGCTCATCGATGTCGGGGCGGTGCGCAAGGTGGAGGCGCACATCGCCGACGCCCTGGCCCGGGGGGCTCGTCTCGCCTGCGGCGGCCGGCGGGTCGAGGGGCCCGGCCATTTTTTCGAGCCCACCGTGCTGCTCGACGTCAGGCCGGAGATGCGCATCGCCCGCGAAGAGACCTTCGGCCCGGTGGCGCCGCTGTTCCGCTTCCGTGAGGACCATGAGGCCGTCCGCCTGGCCAACGACACCCCCTACGGCCTGGCCGCCTATTTCTACAGCCGCGACATCGGCCGCGTCTGGCGCACAGCCGAATCGCTGGAATACGGCATGGTGGGCATCAACACCGGTCGCATGTCGTCCGAGGCGGCGCCGTTCGGCGGCATCAAGGAGTCGGGCATCGGCCGCGAGGGCTCACGCCACGGCATCGAGGAATACCTGGAGATGAAATACCTCTGCCTGGGCGGTCTCGACCAGCAGCCGGGCGGCTGAGCGCCGCTCAGCCGCCGGCCTCGTCCCGGTCCAGGTCGCGGCTGTCGATGAAGGCGTAGGCGCTGTGGTTGTGGATGGACTCGAAGCTCTCCACGCCCACCGAGAACCAGGCGATGAGCGGGTGGCGACGCGCCCGCTGGGCGACCATGCGGGCCACGTCCTCGACGAACATCGGGTGGGCGTAGGCGGCCTCGGTGACGAACTTCTCGTCCGGCCGCTTGAGCAGGGCGTAGACCTCGGCCGAGCCGCAGCCTTCGACCATGGTGATCAGGTCTTCCAGCCAGATGAGCGCGGTGGGTTGGAGAGTGAGGGTGACCTCGGCCCGCTGGTTGTGCGCCCCGGCCAGGCTGATCTCCTTGGAGCAGGGGCAGAGGGTGGTCACCGGCACGGTGACGGTGAGCATGGGCTCGCCCGTGTCCGCGGAGGACGCGGTGAAGCCGCACTGGTACTCCATCAGGCTCACCGTGCCGGACACCGGCGCCCGCTTGGCGATGAAGTAGGGGAAGGACATGGTCAGGCGGGCCTCGTCGGCGTGCAGCTGGTCGCGCACCCGGGCGAGCAGGGCGGGAAACAGGCCGGCATGGATGTCGGGCAGATGTTCGCCCAAGAGAGCGGTCATCGCACTCACGCAGGATTCCAGCCGGTCCGCGGGCATGCGCGCCATCAGGTCGACCGTGGCCACGGTCTGCTGCAGGCCGCCGCCCTTCTCGGGCAGGCGCACCGGGCAGACGAAATGATGAATGCCGACGGTTTGGATGGACATGGCGGTTTCCCCCGGGAAGTGTTTCCCCGCCCCATACCCGATTTTTCCCCGGCCGGCAACCGGGCACAGCGGCGGGCCGGTCCGCATCTTTGTTTGATCGAACCGGCAAACTGTGGTATTCAGCCGAGATACCGAAAACCGCGGGCAGGCACATGGACTCCGTACGAATCGATAAATGGCTGTGGGCGGCCCGCTTCTTCAAGACCCGCTCGCTCGCCTCGCAGGCGGTGAGCGGCGGCCATGTGGACGTCAACGGCAGCCGGGTCAAGCCGGCCCGGGCGGTGCAGGCGGGCGACCTGCTGGCCATCCGTCGGGACCAGGTCGAATGGACGGTCCAGGTGCTGGCGGTGAGCGACAGGCGCGGACCGGCCACCGTGGCCCGCACCCTCTACGCGGAAACCGAGGCCTCGATCGCCAGGCGGGAACGCCAGCAGGAGGAGCGCCGCGCCCTGGGGCAGCAGGGCGGCTTCCCCGAGCGCCGACCGGACAAGCACGAACGGCGGAAGATCCGTCAATTCCTCAAAAAAGAGTGAACCCAGCAAGGAGAGGCCCATGCAACGAGCCCAGCGGGCGCTGATCAGTCTGACCGACAAATCGGGGTGCGAGCCGTTCGCCGCGGCCCTGGCCGCCCTCGGCATCGAGATCCTGTCCACCGGCGGCACGGCGAGCATGCTGCGCGCCGCCGGTGTGCCGGTCACCGACGTGTCCGCCTTCACCGGCTTCCCGGAGATGCTCGACGGCCGCGTCAAGACCCTGCACCCCCTGGTGCACGGCGGCATCCTCCATCAGCGCGACAACCAGACCCACCTGCAGCAGTGCGCCGAACACCACATCCGACCGATCGACATCGTGGCCGTCAACCTCTACGCCTTCACCGCCACCGTGGCCAAACCCGGCTGCACCCTGGCGGACGCCATCGAGAACATCGACATCGGCGGGCCGACCCTGCTGCGCGCCGCGGCCAAGAACTACCGCGACGTGAGCGTGATCGTCGACCCGGCCGATTACCCCCGGGTGCTCGCCGAACTCGAGGCAGACGGCAATACCCGCCTCGTCACCCGCTTCCGGCTGGCGCGCAAGGTGTTCGCGCTCACAGCAAGCTACGACGCGGCCATCAGCCGCTACCTCGAGACCATCGACCCGGCGGCCGAAGCGTCCCTGGCGGAGGACCGGCGGAATGCGTAAGCTGGCGGTACTGCTCTCCGGCAGCGGCCGGACCCTGGACAACTTCCACCAGCGGATCCGGGCCGGCGCGCTCCGCGCCGAGATCCAGGTGGTGGTGAGCAACGTGGCCTCGGCCCTTGGCCTGGAGAAGGCCCGGCGCTACGGCTACCCGGCCTTCCATGCCGCCTCGGACGCGGAGATCAATGGCATCCTGGCCGGTTACGACATCGATCTGATCGCCCTGGCCGGCTACCTCAAGCTGTACACGCCGCCGCCGCAGCTGCGCCGCAGCGTGCTCAACATCCACCCGGCGCTCATCCCGTCGTTCTGCGGGGCCGGCTTCTACGGCCACCACGTGCACGAGGCGGTCAAGGCCAAGGGCTGCACGGTGAGCGGCTGCACGGTCCATTTCGCCGACGAGCGTTACGACGAGGGCCCCATCGTCCTGCAGCAGTGCGTCACCCTGGACGACAACGACAGCCCGGACGACATCGCCGCCCGGGTATTCACGGCCGAGTGCGAGGCCTTTCCCGAGGCGATCAACCTGGTGGACGCCAAGGGCTGCGAATACTTCTGGAGGAGGGTGGGATTATGACCGCGCGCACCATCATGATCGGCAGGGACATCGACCGCAGCCTGGACCGCATCAGCCTGGAGATCGTCGAGCGCAACCACGGGGTGGCCGACCTGAGCATCGTCGGCATCCACACCGGCGGCGTGTTCCTCGCTCAGCGCATCAAGCGCCGCATCGAGGAGCGGGAGGGCGTCACCCTGCCGGCGGGCAACCTGGACATCACCCTCTACCGGGACGACTGGAGCCTCATCTCCCAGAACCCGATCGTCAAGAAGTCGGAGATCGGTTTCCTGCTCGAGGACCGGCGGGTGATCCTGGTGGACGACGTGCTCTTCACCGGCCGGACCATCCGCGCCGCCCTGGACGCGATCATGGACTACGGCCGGCCCCTGTCCATCCAGCTGGCGGTGCTCATCGACCGCGGCGGCCGGGAGCTGCCCATCCAGCCGGACTACGTGGGCATGGCCGTTGCCGCTTCGGCGGGCGAGCGGGTGGACGTGCTCCTCGACGAAAAAGACGGCCGGGACGAGGTGGTCCTTTCCCGGCGGTGAGGGCGTCATCCGCCCGGCCGCCGCACGCGGTCCAGCCCGCCGGCCCCGGCCGGCTTCCACCCGACCCGAACAGCAGGTGACCCGAGGGGCACAACCATGAGCGAACCGAGCACATCGCCCCGCATCCCCGAGGATCTCGAGGCCGTCTGCCAGCGGATCCGCGAAAAGGCGGAGAGTTACGAAAAGTACAACTTCTCCCGCGGCCGCAACGATTTCCTCAAGGCTTTCTTCGACCTCGCCCAGGAGTACGACAGCCTGGACGACTTCTACCGGATCTGCGTGTCCGTGCCCCTGGCCCTGGTGAACGTGGCCAGCGCCCTCTACCTCTGCCAGGGAGCACAGGGCGGCCTGCAGCTGGTCTGCTCGAGCGAACGGGGCGTCCTGGCCGAACCCGAGCCGGCCCGGGAGCCCATCGGGATGCGCGACACCCCCTACGAGGCGGACGGCACCTACGTCATCCCGATCTTCAGCAAGCAGTTCATCCACAACCGGGAAAACTTCGACCAGGACGACCGGCAACCGCACCGCTGGCCGCACCTGGGCGGCCTGTGCGGCGACGGCTGCACCCTGGGCATGTACGCGGTCCGCCGCCGGGGCGGGCTGTCCGAGACCGACCGGTTCTTTTTCACCAAGTACGCCAACCGCATCGGCTACAACCTGAACAACCGGCTCATCGCCCGGCAGAACATCGACCGTTTGAAGTTCATCAACACCCTGGTGATCGACATCGAGCACAACGTGATTGTGCCCAACATGTACTTCAAGCACCTGTTCAACCAGCTGAAGAAAAAGATCGGCACCATCGAGGACCTCAAGCGGGAGATGGCCGGCCACGGCGGCCGGGCCGAAGCGGGCCGCTGCGACCGGTGCTGCGCCCGCCTGCAGACCCTGCAGGAGGATCTGCTCCAGTACTACCAGGAACTGGTCAAGCACCACGCCAACATGAGCCTGTTCATCGAGAGCCTGTTCCGGCGCGAGCATTTCGAACGCGGCCACCTTGTGCTCCACCCGCGCCGCTGCTTCATCGAGCGGGAGGTGATCATCCCCCAGCTGGAGCACTACGCCAGCCGGCTCAGCGCGGCCCGCATCACCGTGGACCGACCGATGAACATGCACGAGGAGGAGTTCCCGATCATGGTCGATATCGGCCTGCTGGCGCAGGTGTACGCCAACCTGTTCTCCAACGCGGCCAAGTACACCCGGGAGATCATCGACCACCGCGGCAACCCGCGCAAGGCCATGGCCTACGGCCGGGAGATCGTCGACGGTTTCCTCCGGCCCGGCCAGAAGGGGATCAAGTTCAACGTGTTCACCACCGGGCCGACCCTGTCCGAGGAGGAGGCCGGCCGGCTGTTCACCGAGGGCATGCGCGGCGACAACGACCGCGACGTGCCCGGCACCGGCCACGGGTTGTCGTTCATCCGCCACGTGATCGAGATGCACGGCGGCCGGGTCGGCTACGAGCCGACCCAGGAAGGCAACAACTTCTACTTCATCCTGCCGCTGCCGCCCGTGGATTACCCGCTCGCCCTCGCGTCCCCGGCCGAATAGGCGATTTCCCGCCGCACCTTGCGCTCCCCCTTTTTCTTTTGCCGATGACCACCACCGCCCCGGCCACGGACATGGAACTGCTCGCCCCGGCCGGCACCCTGGCCGCCTTCGCGGCGGCGCTGGAGGCCGGCGCGGACGCGGTCTACGTCGGCGCCCCCGGCCTGAACGCGCGGGCGCTGGCGCGCGATTTCACCTTTGCCGAGATCGCCGCCATGACCCGTCACGCCCACGAACAGGGCAGGCGGCTGTACGTGGCCATGAACAGCCTGGTCAAGGAGGGCGAACTGCGCCTGGCCTTGGAGAACCTGGAGGCGCTGGCGCGCATCGGCCCGGACGCGCTCATCATCCAGGACCTGGGCCTGCTCCACCTGGCCCGCCGCTTCTTTCCGGAGTTGCGGCTGCACGCCTCGACCCTGATGACCGCGACCAGCAGCCTGGCGGCGAGCCGGTTCGCTTCGCTCGGGTTTTGCCGGGTGGTGCTCGCGCGCGAGCTGAGCCTGGCCGAGATCCGCACCATCGGCGAGCGGAGCGGGGTTGAGCTGGAGATCTTCATCCACGGGGCCATGTGCTTCAGCTATTCCGGACTGTGCCGCTTCTCCAGCCTGCACGGCGGCAAGTCGAGCCTGCGCGGCCAATGCGTGCAGCCCTGCCGCCGCCGTTACGACTGGCTGCCGTCGGGCAAGCGGGCCGCGGCCGCCGGCGGTCGGGGCGGCGGCTACCTCTTTTCCATGAACGACTTGAGCGGCATCGACCACCTCGCCGGGGCGCGCGCGGCCGGGGTGGTCAGCCTCAAGATCGAGGGACGGCTCAAGTCGGTGGAATACGTGCGCAGCACGGTGCGCGCCTACCGGCTGGCCCTGGACGCGCTGAAGGCTCCGCCCGGCCGGCGCGACCAACTGCTCGCCGAGGCGCACCGCTGCCTGGAGGAGTCCATGGGGCGGAAGCGCTCGCCCGGTTTTTTCGTGCCCGGCGCAGAGGCGGGGCTGATCGTGCCGCGACTCTCCGGCAACACCGGCGAGGTGGTCGGCCGGGTGGTGCGGCTGGAGTTGTCCGGCGGCCGCAAGGGCGCGGCCGCGGCCGCGGCCCAGGTGGAGTTGAAGGCCGCGGTCCGGCTCGGTGACCGGCTGCGGCTCTACGACGAGCGCACCGACGGCCGCTGGAGCTTCACCCTGCGGCGGATCGAGGCGGGCGGGCGACCGGTCGAGCAGGCCCGCCCGGGGCAAACGGTGCGCATCGCCCTCACCGGGGTCGACCCCGCCGGCCTGCGCCAGCCCTTTTCCGGCCTGCTCTTCCGGGTCGACGTGGGTGATCGGCCGGGGGCGGGGCGATCAACGCCGGCGCGGCGGGTCGCCTCGGTCCGCTTTGTTCCGGCTGACCCGGCACGCATCGACCGGCTGCTCGCCGAGTTTGCGCCCGCAGTTCGGGGCGACCGGAGGGGCGCGCCGCGGGGACGGAGCCGCGCACCGGCAACGCCGACCGAGTGGTGGCTGCGCATCCCCGGGCCGGAGGTGATCGTGCCGCGGCTGCCGTTCCCGGTGGCCCGGCTGCTGGTTGACCTGGACCGGCGCAACCTGGAGCTGTTTCTGCAGGGGAGGGGCCGGTCGCGGCATCGGCCGGCACCGCTGGTCTGGGTGCTGCCGCCGGTGATCGTCGAGGAGCGGCTCGCCTGGTACGCCCAGGCCATCGGCCGGCTGCACCAGGCCGGCGAGCGGTCCTTCCAGGTCGGTCACATCACCCAGATCGGCCTGTTCACTTCCCCCGGCACCGACCCGGCCGGGCATGGTTTTGAACTCGCTGGTGATTCCACGCTCAACATGGTAAACAGTGCGGCTCTGCGGGAGGCGGCCCGCCAGGGCCTGCGGGCGGTGCAGTTCTCCCTGGAGACCGACCGGCCGACCCTGGTGGCGGCCCTGGCCGCCTTTGCCGCCGGCCAAACGCCGGGCAGCGAACCCGGCCGGATGCGGGTCGGCCTGGCCGTCTACGGCCGGCCGCCGCTGTTCACCGCCCGGCTGGACGCGCCCCATTTCCAGGGACAGCGCTCCCTGGCCAGCCCGCGCGGCGAGCGCTACTACCTGGACCGGCAGGAGGAAAGCCTGCTCGTCCGACCCCACCAGGCCTTTTCCCTGCTCCAGCATGCGGGAGACCTCACCCGGGCCGGGGTGGACTATTTCGTCGTCGATATCAGCCAGGGCCAGCTGAAACGGGAATGCGCCGAGGTCACCGCCCTGCTCAGCGGCCGGGGCACGCTGCCCGAGGTATTTTCCGGCAACTATGATGGCATCCTGGCCTGAAACACGGTACAGGGTGACGTGGCCGGCAGTCCGTCCGTGCCGCTTGTTCTGGCGCAGTCCGCCGGCACGGAACCCCCAGACAGACAATTCATGAACAATTCCGAACTCTACGCGAAAATCCGCACGGTCCTCAAGCCCTACACCGGCAGGCTTGCGCTCGCCATGGTCGGCATGGTGGCGGTGGGCGGCTTCAACGCCCTGCAGGCCTACATGGTGCAGCCGCTGCTCGACGAGATCTTCTACAAGCACGACGCCCGCATGCTCAACCTGCTGCCGCTCGGGCTGCTGCTCGTCTTCTTCGTCAAGGGGCTGTTCTACTTCATGTATTCCTTCCTGCTCGAAAAGGTCGGGCAGAGCGTCATCCGTGACCTGCGCAACCAGGTCTACGCCCATCTCAACGCCCTGCCGCTCAGCTTTTTTCACCGCACCCCCACCGGTGAGCTGATCTCGCGCATCATCAACGACGTGAGCATGCTCCAGGGGGCGGTGTCGCACGCCCTCATCCACCTGCTGCGCGATTTCTTCTCGGTGATCGGCCTGCTCGCGGTCATCTTCTACATGGACTGGCGGCTGGCCCTGGTCTCGCTCGTCTTCCTGCCCATGGCGGCGGTGCCGATCGTGGTGTTCGGCAAGAAGTTCCGGCGCATCTCCACCAACTACCAGACCCGCATCGGCGAGGCCACCAACCAGCTGCACGAGACCATCGCCGGCATGCGCATCGTCAAGGCCTTCTGCATGGAAGACGCGGAGAAGCAACGGTTCTCCGGGACGATGCAGGATGTCATGGATATCCAGATGTCCGAGACCCGCTACCGCTGCCTCGCCCACCCGCTGGTCGAGTTCATGGGCGGCATCGGCATGGCCCTGATCATCTGGTTCGGCGGCATGCAGGTGCTGCAGGGCAATTCCACGCCCGGTACCTTCATGTCCTTTCTCACCGCCCTGATCATGCTCTACGAGCCGGTCAAGGGCGTGACCAGGATCAACGCCACCATCCAGCAGGGGCTGGCGGCGGCGACGCGCATCTTCGACCTGCTCGACATCGAGCCGGACATCCGCGAGGCCGGGGACGCCGTCGACCTGAAGCCGTTCAGCGAGAGCATCGAACTCGCCCGGGTCGGCTTCGCCTACGAGCCCGGTCAGCCGGTGCTCCGCGACCTCGACCTGCGGGTGCGCAAGGGCGAGGTGCTGGCCGTGGTCGGGCCGAGCGGCGGCGGCAAGACCACCCTGGCCAACCTCATCCCCCGGTTCTACGACGTCACCGAGGGCGCCCTGCGCATCGACGGGGTCGACATCCGCCGGGTGAGCCTGCGCTCGCTGCGCCGCCAGCTGGCCCTGGTCACCCAGCAGACCATCCTGTTCAACGACACCGTGCGCAGCAACATCGCCTACGGCAGCCAGGACCGCACCGACGAGGAGATCGTCGAGGCGGCCCGCGCCGCCTATGCGCTCGATTTCATCGAGGCCCTGCCGCAGGGTTTCGACACGGTGATCGGCGAGAGCGGCGCCCGCCTGTCCGGCGGCCAGCAGCAGCGGCTGTCCATCGCCCGGGCTCTGCTCAAGGACGCGCCCATCCTTATCCTCGACGAGGCCACCAGTTCGCTCGACACCGAGTCCGAGCGCGAGGTGCAGCGGGCCCTGGAAAACCTGATGCAGAACCGCACCACCATTGTCATCGCCCACCGGTTGTCGACCATCAAGAACGCCGACCGGATCATCGTCCTCAAGGAAGGCCGGCTGGTGGAGGAGGGCACCCACAGCCAACTGCTCGCCCTGGGCGGTGAATACAGCGGACTCTACCGGCTGCAGTTCGCCGACTGAGGGGACGATGGCGGCGGAGCACACCATGGGGGAGCGGGCCGGCCGGGTGAACGGCTGGCTGCTCGGCCTGCTGGCCTTCTGCCTGCCCCTGTCGACCACCGCGGTCACGGTCCTGGCCTCGCTGCTGCTCGTCGGCTGGCTGGTCGAGGGCAATTTTCGGGAGAAGTTCCGCGACATCCTCGCCAATCCGCTCTGCCTGGCGGTGTTCGCCTTTATCGGCGCCCACCTGGTCGGGCTGTTGTGGAGCGAACACCTGGACACCGGCTGGGAGGTCATCAACGAGCAGAGCAAGATCCTCATCCTGCCGGTGATGCTCACCACCGTGCGCAGCGAGCACCGCTGGCGCTATCTCGGCGCCTTCATCGCCGGGGTGACGGTGATCATGCTGTCCACCTACCTTGCCCTGTTCGGCCTGTTGTCGTACGCGGACGTCACCCCCGCGCACCTGACCAAGAAGACCACCCACGTGTTCTTCAACCCCATGCTCGCCCTGGCCATCTACCTGCTGCTCCACCGGCTCTGCCTGGGCGGGGTGCGGGGGGTGGCGCGCTGGCTGCTCCTGCTGCTTGTCGGCCTGATGACCGTGGACATGTTCATCACCGAGGGCCGGGCCGGACAGATGGTCTTCTTCGTGCTCATGGGACTGTTGCTGGTCCAGTGCTTCCTGCGCCGCAACCTGCTCGCGGCCGTGCTCCTGCCGCTGGTGCTGCTGCCGCTGGTGTTCGTGCTGTTTTACCGGGGCAGCCCCATGTTCCGCGACCGGGTCGACCAGGCCATGCTCGAGATCTCCGAGTTCAGGCGCCACCCGGACACCTCGGTCGGCCTGCGCCTGTTTTATTGGAAGCACAGCTGGCGGATCATCAGCCGCGAGCCCTGGCTCGGGGTCGGCACCGGCGACTTTTTTTCCGCCTACGCCCGGATCAACTGGAAGTTCTCCAGCCACATGCCGTTCACCGACAACCCGCACAACCAGTACGTGTACACGGCGGTGCAGCTGGGGGCGTTCGGGCTCTTCTTCCTGCTGGCGATGTTCGCGGCGCAGTTCTTTCAGGCGCGGCGGCTGGAGGGCGGCTGGGCGCGGCCCGGGATGGCCTTCCCGCTCTTTTTCCTGGTGATCATGGCCACCGAGTCGTACCTGATGGTCTTTGAGACCAGCTTTCTCTTTGTCCTCATGAGCGCCGTGCTCTACCGGGGCACGTCCGAGTGGCAGGCGCGGGTCGGCCGCGACCGGCCGCCGGCCGTGCGCCCACGCTCGTGGCTGATCCTCTCCTACCGGGCCAACATCGCGGGTTCGGCCTGCGCCCAGCACATCGACGACCGGCTGCCGCTGCTCGCCGCCGAGGGGATCACCCCCATCCTGCTCACCGGCCCGGTGGGCGAGCGGTCCGACCGCTGGCGCCACTACCGCGCCTGGTCGCTGGCGCCCTCGGGTATTCGTTTCGAGGTGCGCCATTTCCTCCGCCGGCGCCTTGCGCGCCGCTGGCAGTTCAAGCTGGCCGAGACCCTGCTGCTGCTGCCGGTGATGCCCTTGTACCTGCTCGAAAAGATGGTCATCAACCTGGAGAGCGAGTGGTCCTGGTGCCTGGCCGCGGCGGTTCGCGGCCTTCTCCTTGAACGCCGCCACCGGCCGGAGGTGCTCTATTCCACCGGCGGTTCCGCCTCCGCCCACGCGGCGGCCCTGTTCATCCAGCGCCGCAGTGGGGTGGTCTGGCTCGCCGAGACCCAGGATCCGCTCGTCCACGACCGCGAATGGCAGCGCAGCCGGACGGTGTTCCGGCTCTACTGCTGGCTGGAGCGCCGCATCGCAGCGGCCTGCACGGCCTTCATCTTCCTCACCGCCCAGGCCCGGGAGAACGCACGGCAACGGGTGGGCGACCCCTTCCCGGGGGTGGTCATCCACCCCGGGGCCTCACCGGTCCTGTTCACCCCGCCGGTTGCCCATGTGCGCGGGCCGCACTGCCACTTCGCCCACTTCGGCACCCTGGCCGGCAGCCGCAACCTGCTCGTGTTCCTGCGCGCGCTCAGCCTGCTCTTCGCCGAACAGCCCGATCTGCGCCAGGTGGTGCGGGTGGACCTCTACGGCTCCCTCGATCAGCCGTCGCGGCAGCTGATGGTTGAGCTGGGGCTGGCGGAGCTGGTGACCGACCACGGCCTGATCGATCGGCGGCAGGCGGTCGCGGCCATGCAGCGGGCCGACTGTTTGCTGCTCATCCAGAACACCACCTATTTCTCCACCGAGACCATTCCTTCCAAGGTGTACGAGTACCTGCTCAGCGGCCGGCCGATCCTCGGCCTGGTCCATGACAACCGGGAGTTGACCGCGATGCTGGCGGATCGAGGCCACCGGGTGGCCCGGGCCGACGACCCGCGACCGGTCTGCGACCAGCTCGCGGCCCTGCTCCGCGCCCACGCGGCGGGTGCGCCGGGGGCGCGGGCAGCCACGGCCGGGCCGGTGTTGCTCGACGACGCGGTGCGCACCCTGGTGGCGCTCGCCCGGGGCGCGGTGGCGGCAACCGGTGGCAACGGTGATGGCGGAGGCGGGCATGGCACCCGGGGGTAAGCGCGTCCTCATCGTCAAGCAGAGCAGCCTGGGCGACGTGGTCCACACCCTGCCCGTGGTCCATGCGCTCACCCGCTGCCACCCGGACTGGACCATCGGCTGGGTGGTCAACCAGCCCTTTGCGCCGCTGGTGCAGCGTGACCCGGCGGTGGCCGGGGTCTACCCCATCCACATCCCCTCGACCAGCGACCCTTCGGCCGGGCGCCGGGCCTGGTTCCGGGCCTTCACCGCCACCTTAAGGGTGCTCGGCCGGCTGCGGCGTGAGTTCCACGCCGAGCCCTGGGACCTGGTGCTCGACCTGCACGCCTCCTTCCGCAGCGGCCTGCTGGCGCTCATGAACCCGGGCGGCCGGCGCATGGGCTTTGCCGATGCGCGCGAGCTGAACACCCTGTTTCAGCACCAACTGGTGCAGAACCCCACCGGCCGGGTGCATGCGGTGGAGAAAAACCTGCTCTTTGCCGAGGCGCTGGGCTGCCCCCCGGAGGCGGCGGATTTCCATCTGTGCACGGATGCGGCGGACGAGCGGCGGGTGGCCGAGTTCCTCGCCGCCGAGGGGATCGCGGCGGACGAGCCGGTGGTCTATGTCAACCCCACGGCCCGCTGGGCCACCAAGTTCTGGCTGGTGGAGCGCTGGGCCGAACTCGCCGACCGGTTGCTGGCCGAGGGCATCCGCCCGGTGTTCGGCGGCAGCGGCGGGGATGTGACCTACATCGGCGGGATCACCGGCCGCATGCACGGCCGGGCCAGTGTCGCCGCCGGGGCCTTGAGCCTGACCGAATCGGCCGCGCTCATGCGCCGAGCCGCGGTCTACGCCGGCCTCGACACCGGGCCCATGCACATGGCGGCCATGATCGGCACGCCGGTGGTGGCCCTGTTCGGACCGACCCACCCGGAACGGGTCGGTCCCTACAGGGTGGCCCATGCGGTTGTCCGCGCCGAGGGGCTCGACTGCCTCTCGTGCCGGCGACGCAGTTGCGACCACCTGAGCTGCATGCGCGCCATCGCCACGGAAACGGTCTACCGGCAGGTCATGGCCTTTGTCCGCAGCGGCCCACCGGGGGAGGGGCAGCCATGGACATCAGCCTGATCATCACCACCTACAACTGGAAGGAGGCCCTTGGGGTTTCCCTGGCAAGCGTGCTTGCCCAGACCCTGCCGCCCTGCGAGATCATCGTCGCCGACGACGGCTCGCGGCCGGACACGGGCGAGCTGGTGCGACGGCTCGCCGCCACCGCCCCTGTGCCGGTGATCCATTCCTGGCAGGAGGACCTGGGCTTCCGCCTGGCCATGAGCCGCAACCGGGCCATCGCCCGCGCCCGCGGGGCCTACATCATCCTCATCGACGGCGACATCGTCGTTGATCGCCGTTTTGTCGAGGATCACCGCGACTTCGCCCGGATGGGCCACTTCGTCCAGGGCACCCGGGTGCTGCTCGGCCCGGAACTCACCGAGCGGGTGCTGACCAGCGGCGAACTGCGCTGGCCGCTTTTGGCCCGCGGGGTGGAGAACCGCAAGAACTGCGTGCGCTCGCTCCTGCTGGCGCGGCTGTTCTCCTTCCGCAGCCGGCGACTGCCCGGAGTGAAGACCTGCAACTTCGCCTTCTGGAGGGAGGACGCGCTGGCCATCAACGGCTTTAACGAGGAGTTCGTCGGCTGGGGACGGGAGGACTCGGAATTCACCGCCCGGCTGCTCAACACCGGCGTGCGCCGGCAGAACCTGAAGTTCTGCGCACTCGGCTACCATCTCCACCACTCGATGAACGAGCGGGACCGGCTGGTCATCAACGATTCGATCCTCAGGCGGACCATCGACGAGAAGCTCCGCCGGTGCGAGCGGGGGGTGGATCAGTACCTGGGATGAGGCCGGCTCAGCGATGCAGCTGCGGCGAGGGGGGCGGGTTCCAGTCGGACTGGAGTTCGTGGAGTTTGGCGTACTTGTAGAAGGTGCCCTCGAAGTTGCCGAGAGCGATGACAAAGCCGGGCCAGCCGTCGAGGAAGCCCCGCTTGAGCAGGTACATGTGCACAAAGGACCAGAGGCCGTGCAGCAGGGCGGTGGTCATGGAGCCGGTGCGGCCGCGCTGGGCGAGCTTGCGGGCGCCGAGCGAGGAGTACTTGTTGGCCTTGTGCACCACCTCCTCCAGGTTCCTGAACGGGAACTGCCAGATGGGCTGGCGCAGGTAGGCCACCGGTCGGTCGCTGACGATCCGGTACTCCTCGTGCACCGGGTCGTCGTCCTTGAAGACGAGCGCGCCCTTGCGGAACAGCTGCGGCTGGCGATAGTCCGGGTAGAAACCCGAGTGGCGCATCCAGCGGCCCATGAAGAAGTTGCGGCGGGGGATGTAGTAGGCGTCGGCCCGCGGGTCGGCGAGGCAGGCGAGGATCTCGTCGCGCGCCTCCGGGGTGCAGCGCTCGTCCGCGTCCAGGGAGAAGATCCAGTCGTGGGTGCAGGCGGCCATGGCCCGGTTGCGCAGGTCGCCGAAGCCGCGGAAATCGATTTGCACCACCCGCGCCCCCAGTTCCCCGGCAATGGCCGCGGTGTTGTCCTGGCTGTGCGAGTCGGCGAGCACGATCTCGTCCGCCCACAAGACCGAATGGATCGCGTCGCGGATCTTTTCCGCCTCGTTGTAGGCGATGATGTAGACCGAGACCCTGTTCATGCCTGGCGGATCACCTGGGGCGGACGGGCCTTGGCCGCGCCGGCGAGTTGGACGACGATGCGGTCGGTCTTGTGCAGCCGCTCGACCAGGGTGCGGAACAGGTGGCGGGAGACGTCCGGGTACTTCTCGATCAGCTCGGCGAGCTTCTCGCCGGGATACCGCTTGACCGTGCAGCGGCCGGCGGCGATCACCGAGGCCGAGCGCGGCTCGTCGAGGATGGCCGCCATCTCGCCGAAGTACTCACCCGGCTCGGTGATCTCGGCGATCTTCTTGCCGGAGCGGAGCACCGCCACCTTGCCGCGCACCAGCTTGAAGAAGTCCCGATCCTTGTTGCCTTCCTGGATGATGATGTCCAGGTCCTCGTACTCCTCCACGTCCGGGTTGACCAGGTAGGCGGGCAGGCTCTCCTCGTGGGCCACGGTCCGCCGGAGCACCTCCTCCACACTGGTCACGCCCTCGCGCGCCTTCTGCAGCCCGGCCTCGCGCAGGGTGTACATACCCTCCTGGACAGCGACCTTGCGCAGCTGCTCCTCGCTGACCTCGGCCTGGATGGCCTTGGCCACCTCCTCGGTCACCTCCATCAGCTCGAAGAAGCCGACCCGTCCCTTGTAGCCGAGACCGTTGCATTCCGGGCAGCCCCTGGCCTTGTAGAGGTGCAGGCTGTCCAGTTCGCTCTCGCGGAAGCCGGCACCGAGCAGGAACGGGCGGTCGTACTGGGCCGGGGTCTTGCACTTGGTGCAGAGCCGGCGGGCGAGCCGCTGGGACAGGACCATGGTCAGGGACGAGGCGAGGATGTAGGCCGGGATGCCGATGTCCACCATGCGGCTGACCGTGGCCGGCGAGTCGTTGGTGTGCAGGGTGGAGAACACCAGGTGACCGGTCATGGCCGCCTTCATGGCGATCTCGGCGGTCTCGATATCGCGGATCTCGCCCACCATGATGATGTCCGGATCCTGGCGGAGGAAGGCCTTGAGGGCGGCCGCGAAGGTCATGCCCACCTCGGGGTTGACATTCACCTGGTTGATGCCTTTGAAGTTGAACTCCACCGGGTCTTCGGCGGTGAGGATCTTGATGTCCTCCTTGTTGAGCGAGTTGAGCGCCGAATACAGGGTGACCGTCTTGCCCGAGCCGGTGGGGCCGGTGACCAGCAGCAGCCCCTGCGGCCGGCTGAGGCAGCGCCTGAGCGAGGCGAAGGTGTCCGGGGTGAAGCCGAGCTTGGTCAGGTCGACGTTGAGCGATTCCTTGTCGAGGATACGCAGAACGATGCCCTCGCCATGCAGCAGCGGCAGGGTGGACACGCGGAAGTCCACCGCCCGGTTGCGGCCCAGGCGGATCTTGATGCGGCCGTCCTGGGGCACACGGCGCTCGGTGATGTTCAGCCCGGCGAGGATCTTCATGCGCGCGGCCATGGCGTTCTTGATGGTCAGCGGCAGGTTCATGGACTTGAACAGGGAGCCGTCCTTGCGGTAGCGGACCTGCATGGTCTTTTCGAACGGCTCGATGTGGATGTCGCTCACCCCGTCCTGCACCGCCTTGACCAGAATGCCGTTGACCAGCTTGATGATCGGCGCGTCCGAGGCGGAGAACTGCTCGTAGGCGCCCTCGTCGGCGCCGCCGCTCTCGATCTCGAATTCATCGGCCGCGTCCGACACCAGGGCGCCGAAGTCCTCGACCTGGGTGACGGTGGTCTCTTCCTTCTCGGACTCGAAGGTGAAGAAGGAGTGGTACTCCTCGTCGCTGATGCCGTAGTACTTGCGGTAGGCGTCGATGATGTCCTTGGCCGTGGACACGCAGACGGTCAGCTCCCGCTGGACGATGTCCTGCAGCTGCTCGACCTCGAGCGAGTCGGTGGGCTCGCTCATGGTGAGCTGCAGGGTGTTGCCGGCCAGGCGCAGGGGAAAGGCCATGAACTGCCTGGCCGTTTCGTAGGGGAGCAGGGCCAGGGCCTCCTGGCTGGGCGGCTCCTGCTCGATGGAGACCATGGTGAAGTTGTGCATCCGGCTGAGGAAGTTGGCGATGGTGTCGCGTTCGATGACACCGCTCTCCAACAGGATGCGCCCGAGTCGCTCGCCGGTCTTCTTCTGGACCGCCTTGGCCTCCTCGAACTGGGTGGCGGTGATGTAGCCCGCCTTGCTGAGCAGTTCCCCGATCTTGAGCTTGCCGGCGCCGGACTGGTCCTTGACGGTCCGTTTGGTGGAGCTTCTTTCTGGCTGCTGTCCGGGTCTGAGTGCCATGGGCGTATCAAAAAGATCGTGGTCGAGGGAATATGTGCGCCCGCGAGGCGCGAGATTTTCGATCAGTGTACTACAAAAAAAAAAGGTGGTCAAAAAAGAACCGGGAAAGACTCCGCACCGCGCCTGTTTCCCGGCGAGCGGCGGGGAGCGGCAGGGCGGGGCTGGCGGGCCGGGCGGCGGGGGTCAGGCGAAGACGGTCGGGTAGCGGCGGCGCAGTTCGGCCTGCAGGGGAATCATCACCTCGCGCATGGACGGTTCGGCCGCCCGCGAGGTGCGCAGAGCGAGGATGTGGCGCCACTCGGCGAGGTTGGCGTAGACGATGATCTCGGTTTTGCAGGAGTTGGGCAGCACGGTGCGCGCCGCCTGGGCCGAGCTGGTTTCCAGGAGGCGCAGGTACTGGCGTTCCATGGCCGCCATGGACTCCTTCCATACCGCGAATTCCGGCGTGCCCTCGGCGAAGAACAGCGGTTTGATGAAGGTGACCTCGTTGCCGAACTTGTCGTCCGCATAGCGGCAGTAGCGCTGGCTTTCCTGGAGGAAGGTGCAGGGCCGGTGGCGGACCAGTTCGTGGGTGACGGCCCGGTTGACGATGAATTTCACCGCCAGGTGGCGGTGCCGGGCGAGGCGGTCGACGGGGAACCGCTCCACCTCGGCGAGCGGCACCTTGGCGACGGTGATGCCATCGGCCGCGGGGGCATCGGCATCGACCGGCAGACCCTCGAAGAAGTACGGGTGGCGAAGGGCGAGGAACCGGGCGATGGCGCGGGAGATGGGGTCGTCCGGGTGCTCGATGAGCATCTCGCGGAAGGCGCGCACCGAGCCGCTGACCAGCAGTCGGTCCGCGGCCGGCCGGTCGATCTGCAGGAACCTGGGCTGGCAGAAAAACAGCGCGCTCACCGCCTCGGGGCCGCAGTCCACCCGCAGGGTGAGTACGCCCATCTCGAGCACCGAGTTGTGGCCGTGTTCGGCCATCTTGCGGACAAAGGGGATGGCCGATTGGGGGTCGATGCGGTGCTCGCTCTTGTAGCAGATGCGGCCGCAGTATTCGATGCGCACCGGCAGGCTCGCCTGGTCGAGGTCGTCGAGGACGCGGAAACTGGGATCGATGATGTGCATGGCGGGACCGGGGCGGGGCAGGGAAAAAGGGCGGCGCCGCCCGGGGAGGACGGCGCCGGCATGGCGGACAATTACTTGTTCTCCTCCCAGAAGGGGCTCAGGGCCCGCAGCTTCTCGATGATCGGCGGCATGTGGGCGAGCACGAAATCGATTTCCTCCTCGGTGTTGTACACCGACAGGCTGAAGCGGATGGAGCCGTGCGCGGCGGTGAACGGCACGCCCATGGCGCGGAGCACGTGGCTCGGCTCGAGTGAGCCCGAGGTGCAGGCCGAGCCTGACGAGGCGCAGATGTTCAGCTGGTTCATGTGCAGCAGGATGGCCTCGCCCTCCACGTACTCGAAGCTGATGTTGGCGGTGTTCGGCAGCCGCAGTTCCTGGTGACCGTTCAGCAGGGCCTTGGGTACGGAGGTGAGCAGCCCGTGTTCGAGCTTGTCGCGCAGGGCGCGCACCCGGGTGTTTTCCTCCTCCATCTTGGCCGCGGCCAGCTCGCAGGCCCGGCCGAGGCCGATGATCGAGGCCACGTTCTCGGTACCGCCGCGCCGGCCGCGTTCCTGGTGGCCGCCGTTCATGAAGGGCACGAACGGCGTGCCCTTGCGCACGTAGAGCACGCCCACGCCCTTGGGGGCATGGAGCTTGTGGCCGGAGAGGCTGAGAAAGTCGATGGCCGAGTCGCGCAGGTTGATCGGGATCTTGCCCACCGCCTGGACCGCGTCGGTGTGGAAGAGGATGCCGCGCTCGCGGGCGATGCGCGCCATCTCCTCCACCGGGAAAATGACCCCGGTCTCGTTGTTGGCCCACATGGCACTGACGATCACCGTCTCGTCGGTGAGGCTGTCGCGGAACCGCTGCACGTCCAGGGTGCCGTCGCTGTGCACGTGCAGCCGGGTGGTGTGATACTTGCGGCCGGTGAACAGCTCCAGGTTGTCGCACAGGTTCTTCACCGCCGGATGCTCCACCCGGGTGGTGACCAGGTGGTTCTTCTCCGGATAGGTCTGCAGGGCGGAGAGGATGGCGGTGGAGTCGCTCTCCGTGCCGCAGCTGGTGAACACGATCTCGCCGGGGTCGGCGCCGAGCAGGGCGGCGACCTGCTCCCTGGCCCGGGCCACGGCCCGGCCCACCTGGCCGCCGAAGGTGTGCATGGAGGAGGGGTTGCCGTAGTAGTCGCTCAGGTAGGGCATCATCGCCTCGAGCACCTCGGGGGCGATCCGGGTGGTGGCGTTGTTGTCCATGTAAATGACCTGGTCGGGCGCAGCCATCAGCGGTCCTCCTCGACGATCAGGGTGTCCACCACCTGTTCGCGCAATTTTTTCTCCACGTATTCCTTGAGGGTGGTGCGCGACGAGTAGCAGTTGGCGCAGGCTCCGCGCAGCGACACGGTGACGAAGTCGCCGTCCACGTCGACCAGCTCGATATCACCGCCGTCCTTCTTCAGGCCCGGCTTGATCTCGCGCTCGATCACCTCCTCGATCTTCTTGATCTTCTCCAGGGTGGTCATGCGCCTGGGGCGGACCGTGCCGGCGGGTACGGCGGTGGCCGTCTCGGAGGATTCCGCCAGCAACTGGCGCAGTTTGCCCTCGCACTTGCCGCAGCCGCCGCCGGCCTTGGTGTAGTTGGTGATCTCTTCCACCGAGGTGAGAGAGTTTTCACGGATGGCGCGGATGATCTCCAGGTCGGTGACGCCGAAACACTCGCACACCACTTCGCCCTGGGCCATGGGCAGGATGGCGCCGGTGTAATCGGCGATGGCCGCCTCCAGGGCCTCACGGCCCATGACCGAACAGTGCATCTTCTCCTTGGGCAGGCCGCCGAGGGCCTGGGCGATGTCGTCGTTGGTCAGCTTCTTGGCGTCCTCCAGCTTCATGCCCTTGAGCATCTCGGTGAGTACCGAGGAGGAGGCGATGGCCGAGGCGCAGCCGAAGGTCTTGAACTTGGCGTCGGTGATCACCTGGTTCTCGTCCACCTTGATGGTCAGCCGCAGGGCGTCGCCGCAGGCGATGGAGCCGACATTGCCGACGCCGTCCGCCCCCTCGATCTCGCCGACGTTCCTCGGGTTGATGAAATGGTCCTGCACTTTCTCCGTATAATCCCACATGGCCGGTTCTCTGTCCCTGATGAATGGATGGTCCCGAAGGTCGGGCGATGGGCCGGCGCAACCGCCGACAGGTGCAACATTATGGCAGGAGTCCTATTTCGGCAAGCATGGATTTCGCACTTTGCACGAGCATGGGGGTCTCGGCCGCGCTCCGTGCCTCCACGTAAAAGCGGACCTTGGGCTCGGTGCCGGACGGGCGGATCATGATCCACGAGCCGTCGTCGAGGAGCATCTTGCGGCCGTCGATGGTGATCACCTCGGCGATGGTGCGGGTGGCCTCGCCCACGCGCACGGTGCTGCCCGGGCCGTAGGCGGCCAGCCGGTCCAGGGTCTGCAGCAGTTCCGCGCCCTGCTGGCTGACGGTCACGCCGTCCCGGTCCGGGTAATAATGGCCGAAGCGGTCCTCGATCTCGAGCAGGTAGTCACCCAGGTTCTTCTTGAGGGTGAGCACCATGTCGATGGCCAGGATCAGGCCGATGAAGGCGTCCTTCTCCGGGGTGTGGCCGGTGATGGAGATGCCGTCGGACTCCTCGAAAAAGACCAGGGCCCGGTCGATCACCGGCTTGAACTCCTTGAAGCCGACCCTGGGCTCGAACACCTCCTCGCCCAACTGGCGGGCCACGGCGTTGGCCAGGTTGCTCGAGGCCACGGTCTTGGCCGCCATGCCCTTCTTCCCCTTGATCTCGTGAAGGAAATGGTAGGCCATGGCGCCGAACTGGTTCATGGAGATCTCCACCTTGCCGTCGGTGAAGCGGATGCGGTCGCCGTCCGGGTCGATGATGGCGCCGATTTTGAGCGGCTCGCTCCGACCGGCCAGCGCGGCCATGACCGGCTGCATGTTGGCCGACGAGGGTTCCGGGGCGATGCCGCCGAAGGTCGGATCCTCCGTGTCGCGCAGCAGCATGAGCCGCTCCGCCGGCGGGTCGGCGAGCAGGCGGCGGAGGTAGCCGCGGGCGGCGCCGTGGACCGCGTCGACGCAGACCACCGCCTCCCGGCTCTCGGCCAGGCGCGCGGTCACCCCGGGATAGTCGAGGCCGTGGCGGTCGGCGCCCTGGCGCACCAGTGCCTGCCAGCTGGCCAGGGCGTCCTCGCGGACGATGCCCGGCAGGCTGTCCAGGGGCCGCTGCAGGTCCAGATCGGCCGGCAGGCAGGGAACCTCGTCCCGCTCGAGGTAGTCGCCCGAAAGGCGGGTGATGGTGTCGGTGAGCACCGGCGCGGCCGGGCCGGCATCGGCGGCGTTGTACTTGAAGCCGCCGTACTCAAGCGGGTTGTGGCTGGGGGTGAGGTTGATCGAGAAGGCGGCGCGACGCACCAGCACCGAGGCGGAGAGGGCGCCGGTGGTCGATTCGCCGGCATAGAAGACCTTGACGCCGCTGGCCACGAGCACGTTGACCGCGGCCAGGGCGAGCAGCGGCCCGCCGAAGCGGTTGTCGAAGCCGACCACGCAGCCGCGCGCGCACATCTCCTTAAACGAGGCCACGCCGAGGGCCGCGCGCAGCTCAGGATTGCCTTCCGCCTCCCGGTAGAGGCTGAGGATGGCGGCGGTGACCGTGGCCACCGAGCGGACGAACAGGTCCTTGCCCAGGGTGCCGCGCCAGCCGGAGGTGCCGAAGGCGATCGCCTTGCGCGGCCGGTCGCTGTTGGTGAGGATTTCGTCCCGCACCAGGGTGTAGACCCGGTCGATGGCCCCCTGCCAGGCCGCCCGCTCCGCACCCGCGGCCGCCCGGCCGCGGCCGGCGACGAGCTGGCGGATGGCCGCGAAATAGTCGCTCTCCCTGTGGTTGTCTGCAATTGCGTACCGGTTCAGGATCTGCTCGATCTCGTGTTGGCTGCTCATGTCGGCTCCGTCGGGCAAGGGGAAATCGGGGGCGGGGAAAGGCGAAAACTTGTCGTCAATATAGCCCTGTACGGAACAAATGGCAACAGCCTCGCCCGGGCCGGAAGGGGCGCCGACGTTTCAATTGACCGGCCCCGCATTTTTTTCTATTGTGGTGCTTGTCCGTTCACGCCCGGCCCCAGCCGGGGCGGCGTTCCGGTCCAGCGAACCCGCCCGTCGGCGGCTACATTCTACAAGGGAGTCAGAGATGGAAACCAAACATGACAAAGCGCTTATTCTCTGGTTTGACGAAATTGGGATCGAGGACGTGCCGATGGTCGGCGGCAAGAACGCCTCCCTTGGGGAAATGCATCAGAAACTCACCTCCAAGGGCGTGGAGGTGCCCAACGGCTACGCCATCACCGCCTACGCCTACCAGTACCTGCTCAAGGAGGCCGGGGTGGAGGCGGCCATCCGCGACGCCCTGGCCGACCTGGACACCCACGACCTGCGCAACCTGCAGGCGCGCGGCGCCAAGGTGCGCGACATCGTCCGCACCGCCGAGTTCCCGGCCGACCTGCGCGAGGCCATCCTCAGCGCCTACCGCAGGATGGAGAAGGAGTACGGCCCGGAGGTGGACGTGGCGGTCCGCTCGTCGGCCACCGCCGAGGACCTGCCGGACGCCTCGTTCGCCGGCCAGCAGGACACCTACCTGAACATCCGCGGCCCGGAGGCGCTCATCGACGCCTGCAAGCGCTGCTTCGCCTCGCTGTTCACCGACCGGGCCATCAGCTACCGCCACGACAAGGGGTTCGGCCAGTTCGACGTCTACCTGTCCATCGTGGTGCAGAAGATGGTCCGTTCCGACTCCGCCTGCTCGGGCGTCATGTTCTCCATCGACACCGAGTCCGGCTTCAAGGACGCGATCTTCCTCACCGGCTCCTGGGGCCTGGGCGAGAACGTGGTCCAGGGCGCGGTCAACCCGGACGAGTTCTACATCTTCAAGCCGACCCTGAAAGAGGGCAAGCGGCCGATCGTCGGCAAGCGGGCGGGCACCAAGGAAATCAAGATGATCTACAACACCGACCCCGGGGCTTCGGAGCCGGTGAAGAACGTGCCCACCACCCCGGAGGAGCGCGGCGTCTACATCCTCGGTGACGACGACATCCTCCAGCTGGCGCGCTGGGCCTGCATCATCGAGGACCATTACGGCCGGCCCATGGACATCGAGTGGGCCAAGGACGGCGACGGCGTCAAGGTCGGCTCGGGACGGCTGTTCGTGGTCCAGGCCCGGCCGGAGACGGTGCATTCGCAGGCGAGCAAGAAGGTGATGGAGACCTACGTGCTCAAGGAGAAGGCCACCCCGCTGGCCAAGGGCCAGGCGGTGGGCGCCAAGATCGGCCAGGGCGTCACCCGCATCCTGCGCAACGTCAGCCAGATCCATGACTTCCGGGCGGGCGAGGTGCTGGTCACCGACATGACCGACCCCGATTGGGAGCCGATCATGAAGACCGCCGGCGCCATCGTCACCAACCGCGGCGGCCGCACCTGCCACGCGGCCATCATCAGCCGCGAGCTGGGCATCCCCTGCGTCATCGGCACCGAGAACGGCACCGAGAAGATCGGCGACGGCCAGATGGTCACGGTGAGCTGCGCCGAGGGCGAGACCGGCTACATCTACGACGGCAAGCTCGATTTTGTTGTCGAGAAACTCGACCTGGACACCATCCCGGCCACCCGCACCAAGATCATGATGAACGTCGGCCTGCCGGAAAAGGCCTTTGTCGAGGGCCAGCTGCCCAACGAGGGCGTCGGCCTGGCGCGCGAGGAGTTCATCATCAACTCGCACATCGGCATCCACCCCATGGCCCTGTATAACTATGAAAAGCTGCGCGAGGAGGCGGAGGAGGACGATGACATCCAGGACATCATCGACGACATCGACTACCGCACCGCCGCCTACCCGAACGACAAGCGCCAGTACTTCATCGACAAACTGGCCGAGGGCGTGGGCCGGATCGCCGCCGGTTTCTACCCCAAGGACGTGATCGTCCGCCTGTCGGATTTCAAATCCAACGAATACGCCAACCTGATCGGCGGGCACCTGTACGAGCCGGAAGAATCCAACCCGATGATCGGCTGGCGCGGCGCCTCGCGCTACTACGACCCGCGCTACCGGCCGGCCTTCGACCTGGAGTGCCAGGCCCTGCTCAAGGCGCGCAACGACATGGGCCTGACCAACATCAAGCTCATGGTGCCCTTCTGCCGCACCCCGGAAGAGGGGCGCCGGGTGGTCGAGGTGCTGCGCGAGAACGGCCTGGTGCAGGGCGAGAACGGCCTGGAGCTGTACGTCATGTGCGAGATCCCGTCGAACGTCATCGCCGCCGACGCCTTCTGCGACGTGTTCGACGGCTTCTCCATCGGCTCCAACGACCTCACCCAGCTCACCCTCGGCCTGGACCGGGACAGCGACCTGGTGGCGCACATCTACAACGAGCGCAACGAGGCGGTGAAGGCATTGATCAGGATGGTGATCGCCACGGCCAAGCGGCGCGGCCGCAAGATCGGCATCTGCGGCCAGGCGCCGTCCGACTTCCCGGACTTCGCCACCTTCCTGGTGGAGCAGGGCATCGACTCGATCAGCCTGGTGTCCGACACCGTGGTCAAGACCCGGCTGGCCATCTACAAAAAGGAGCAGGAACTCGGCATCACGCCGTGATCCGCACAGATCCCCGACGGGCAGGGCGCTTTCGCCCTGCCCGTCGGCGGTGTCACCGGGCCGGGACCGGGCCCTCGTCCGCCGGTTTGGCCTCGTCGATGAGCATCACCGGGATGCCGTCGCGGATTTCGTAGACAAGGCGACAGTTGCGACAGAGGATGGTGTCCTGGGCCGGGTGCAGTTCCACCGGCCCCTTGCATTTCGGGCAGGCGAGGATGTCCAGCAGTTCCTGTTTGATCATGGGTGGGTTCCGGGGCTGGGCTTGATGGTTTCACGGCGCGTGGCGCCTCTTCCTGTGCGGCCGACCGGCCGCCTTTTCTCCGTCCCTATACCGTATCGGTGCTGCCCGGTAAAGATTCTTGCCGGCCGGCCCGGGTTCGGGACACGCACTACCAGACGAGTCGCACATGACCGAGCAATCGAGGCAGCAGGTGGTTCCGGTGGCCGAGGCGGTGGGCATGGTCCTGCCGCACGACATCACCGAGATCGTCAAGGACAGGTTCAAGGGGCGGGCCTTCAAGAAAGGGCACATCATCCGCGCCGAGGACATCGACCACCTGCGCCGGCTCGGCAAGGAGCACATCTACGTGCTCGAACTGGGCGAACACGACATCCACGAGAACGAGGCAGCCTTGTGCCTGGCCGAGGCCCTGGCCGGCGGCGGCACCGAGTTCGACCGCGAGATCGTCGAGGGCAAGGCGTCCATCCGCGCGGCCACGGACGGCCTGCTCAGGATCGACCGCGAGGCGCTGTTCCGGTTCAACCTGCTCGGCGAGGTGATGTGCGCCACCCTGCAGACCAACACCCCGGTCAGCCGGGGCGAGCAGGTGGCCGCCACGCGCCTGATCCCGCTGGTCGGCTCGCGCCGGCTGGTCGAGCGGGCGGTGGCCATCGCCCGCAGCGGCGAGGCCATTGTCCGCGTGCTGCCGCTTGGCCGGGTGCGGGCCGGGCTGGTGATCACCGGTACGGAGGTGTTTCACGGCCTGATCGAGGACCGGTTCGAGCAGGTGCTGCGCGACAAGCTCGCCGCGCTCGGCTCCACCGTCGGCCGGGTGGGGTTCGCGCCCGACGACCCGAACCTGATCGCGGCCGAGATCCATCGCTGCCTCGAGGCCGGGGCGGAGTTGGTGGTCACCTCGGGCGGCATGTCTGTTGACCCGGACGACGTCACCCGCCAGGGCATCCTCCTGGCCGGGGCCGAAGAGGTGGTCTACGGCACGCCGGTGCTGCCCGGGGCCATGTTCCTGGTCGGCCGCATCGGCCGGGTGCCGGTGCTCGGGTTGCCCGCCTGCGGCATGTTCCACCAGATCACCGTGCTCGACCTGGTGCTGCCGCGGGTGCTCACCGGCGAAACCATCGGCCGGGAGGAACTGGCCGCACTCGGCCACGGCGGGCTCTGCCGCAACTGCGCCCACTGCCAGTACCCGGTGTGCAGCTTCGGCAAGGCCTAGGCGAAAGCGGTGCGCGGCCGCCGGTGAGGTGCCGGAAAAGTCGGCCGGAGAAGGGTTTGCAGGAGGAGACCGGCATGTGGTATGCTTTGGCAACATTTTTTCGGCACAACACACCCGTTTCCCGAGGTATGCCCATGCGCTCCCAATGGCTGCTGTCGCTCACCGTCTGGCTGGTGTTCTCTCTTGTCGCTGTCCTGCCGGCCGGGGCGGTCTCCCGGCTGGACGGATCCTTCGGGCTCAACGGCCGGGTGGCGGTGGAACTCGGGGTGCGCAACAGCGCCCACGCGGTGCTCGTCCAGCCGGACGGCAAGATCCTCATCGCCGGTTCCTCCTCCAGGGGCGCGGCGCGCAACATGTCCCTGCTCCGTTTCAACCGGGACGGCAGCCTCGACACCTCCTTCAGCGACGACGGCTCGGCGATCACCTCGGCCGCCATCGGTGACGACGAAATCCTCGCCCTCGGTCTGCTCGCCGACGGCCGCATCATCGCCGCCGGCTACAGTCACAACGGCACGGACCGCGATTTCGCCCTGGTGTGCTACCTGCCCGACGGCAGCCTCGACCGGAGTTTCGGCGAGGAGGGGGTGGTCATCACCCCGGTGGGCAGCGGCAACGAGGAGATCACCGCCGTGCAGGTCAACCGGGACGACATGATCACCGTGACCGGCGGGGTGGAGGGAACCACCGGCCGGGTGCTGGCCACGGCCCGCTATTTCAGCGACGGCGTGCTCGACAGCGGCTACGGCGAGCAGGGCGTCAGCCTGATCGGCGTGGGCGCGGACACGGCCGCCGAGGGGCTGCTCGAACGGGGGGATGGCACCCTGGTGGTGTCCGGCTCCTACGAACTGGAAGGGAAGAGTGCGCTGATGCTCGTCGGCCTGACCCCTGACGGCGTGATCGACCCGACCTTCGGCGAACGCGGCGTGGCCGTGGCGGACCTGCCGGACACGGTCAGCGAGGGCTACCGGCTGGCCGAGGACAGTGACGGCCGCCTCTATCTGGCCGGCTCGGTGGGCAGGGCGGGCAAGCGGGACGCCGCCCTGTTCCGTTTCACCCGTTCGGGGCGGGCGGACGAGGAATTCGGCGCGGGCGGCGTGCTCGTCACCCGCATGAGCGCTGAGGACGACCTGCTCTACGACGTGGCGGTGGGCCGCAGCGGCGTGGTCGCCAGCGGCTACACCACCGACGCCGGCACCCGCCAGTTCCTGCTGGCCTCGTACGGCCGCAGCGGGTCCACGGTGGAGACGACCAGCGGTGAGGCGCCGGCAATCGGCCAGGAGTTCGACCAGGCGATGCCGGTGCAGGAGGTGCGGACCATCGGCGACACCCGGGTGCAGATCAGGAAGCTGCGGGTCTCCTCCTCCCTCTCCGACGGCTCGGCAGCGCTCACCCCGCCCGCCACCACCCCGCCGCGGCGCTGGCTGACCGCGCTCGGCGAACAGCTCGGCCGCTTCCTGGTGCGCCCGGCCCTGGCAGTCGACAGCGGCGCGACCACCGTGGCCGAAGCCGCCGCCACCGCGCCGCGGGTGCGCACCGCCACCACCACCTTCAGCGAGGGCGAGTCGGTCAGCTACGCGCTGGCCACCGACGCGGACGGCAATGTCATCCTCGTGGGCACGGCCGACGGCGCCGAGGCCAGTTCCATGGTCGCTGCCCGCTACGCGGCCGATCCGGCGGACCTGTACGCGGACACGGCCGGCTACACCAGTGGCGCCATCCGCACCCGTGAACCGGGCGATGTCACCCGCGCCACCGCTGTCACCGGCGGCGAGATCCTGCCCGCCTTCGGCCGGGCGGTGAGCAAGCGCGGGGTGGTGTTCAGCATCACCGACACGCCGGTGTATTCCGGCGGCGACGGCGCGGACGGGGATACCGATGACGGTACCGATGACGGTACCGACAACGGCGACGGCACCGATGACGGGACGGATGACGACCTCCTGCCGCCGACAATCACCGCCGATCCCGCCCAGGTCAGCGGCGGTGCGGCGACCCTCAGGGTGACCACCGACGTGGCCGCCACCTGCCGCTACAGCACCAGCAGCACGGCCACCTACGACACGATGTCGGACAGCATGGCCGCCAGTGCGGACGATCTGGTCCACACCGCCACCACTGGCAAACTGACTGTCGGCCGCTACACCTATTACGTCCGCTGCCGCAGCACGGTCGGCGGGGTGGTGAACACCGTGGGTACGCCGATCAGTTTTACCGTCAACGCGGTCGCGGCGGCCGGTCGGCCCTTCGATCGGCTCACCGGCCTGTTCGTCACCGAAGCGGTGGCCGCCACCTCGACCACCGGCTCCAGCGACAGCAGCAGCGAAACGACCACCGCCACCACCTCCATCTTCGGTGCAGCCGGCGAGGACGGCGAGGAACAGTGGGCCGAGGAGGGCGAGACCGAGAACGGCTCGGGCTACGGCCAGTTCAGCGCCCGCCTGGAAAATCTCAAGCCGGGCACGGTCTACTACGTGCGCGCCTACGCCCTGACCGCGGACGGCGCGGTCTACTACGGCCCCCAGTACCGGTTCAAGACTGCGGACGCCTGCTTCGTGGCCACCGCCTCGTTCGGCACCCTGCTCCATCCGGGGGTGCGCGTGCTGCGCGAGTTCCGCGACGCCTTCCTGGCCACGAGCGACCTCGGCCGGGTGCTGGTGGACCGTTATTACATCCTCTCGCCGCCGGTGGCCGACCTGATCGGCCAGAGCGGCGCACTGCGCGCCACGGTCCGCCTGCTGCTCCTGCCGCTGGTCGGCTTCTCCTGGCTGGCCCTGCAGGCCGGTCTGGCCAAGGCCCTGCTGCTGGCCGGCTGCCTTGCCGTGGCCGCCGGCCGCTGCGCCGTCCGCCTGCGGCCGCACTGCTGACAACCCGCCGGGAGTTTTCCGGCCCACCCCAACCCGACTGAACGTCTCAGGCAGAAGCAACGATGAACACAGCCAACAGCATGCAGGCCCGCACGGTCTTCCTCGGCCGGGGCGGTTTTACCCTCATTGAACTGATGGTGGTCATGGTGATTCTCGGCATCCTCGCCGGGCTGATCGTGCCGCGCATCATGGACCGCCCGGAAGAGGCCCGCCGCACCAAGGCGGCGATCCAGATCCAGTCCATCGAGCAGGCGCTCAAGCTCTACAAGCTCGACAACGGCCAGTACCCGACCACCGAACAGGGGCTCAACGCCCTGGTGGAACCGCCGGCGGTGGGCGCCTTGGCGAAGAAGTGGCGCACCGGCGGTTACCTGGAAAAGGGCCGGGTGCCCAAGGATCCGTGGGACAACGATTTTGTCTACATCAGCCCGGGCCTGCACGGCGATTTCGATCTCATCTCCTACGGTCCGGACAACCAGTCCGGCGGCGAAGGCAACGACGCCGACGTCAACAACTGGGAACTGCAGTAGTCTCCAGGTACCCGCATGGCCGCGACCGCGCCCCCCGCACCGGGGGACGACAGGGGCTTCACCCTGCTTGAACTGATCCTGGTCCTGGTTCTCATCGGCATCAGCACCTCCCTGGTCCTGCCGCGGGTCGGCGAATTTCTCTTCACCGACCCGCTCAAGGCGGCGGCCCGGGGCCTCACCGGCCTGATCGGCCGGGCCTCGCAACTGGCCCAGCAGCGCCAGGCGCCCTATCTGCTCAAATACATCGAGCGGGACAGACGGTTCGTGGTCGAGCCGGAAATCCCGGCGGACGCGGAGCGCACGGAGCGATCCGGACCGGAGCGGGCGGGCGAACTGCGCCTCCAGGGTCAGGTGGGCGTGCGCGATATCTGGTCCTGGGACAGCGGCGGCCGCAGTGTCGGCGACCTGAGCATCCGCTTCACCGCCGCCGGCTACGTCGAGCCCACCGTCATTCACCTGCGCGAGGGCGGGGACCGCGACCTGTCCCTGGTACTCTCCCCCTTTCTCGGCACCATCCAGATCTTCGACAGGTATGTCAGCCCGGACGACCCGACCCTGTTTCAGTGAACCCGGCCCGGGCCACATCGGCCGCGCCGGCTTCACCCTGCTCGAGGTGATGATCGCCGTGGGCATCATCGCCATCGCCCTGGTGACGCTCCTCGGCGCCCAGTCGCAGAGCGTGTCCATCGCCGCCGCGGCCCGCTTCGACACCACCGCGGCCCTCCTGGCCCAGGGGAAGATGGCCGAGTTGTGCGTGCAGGGCTTCGAGGGGGTCGGCGACGGCGAGGGCGACTTCGGCGAGGACTACCCGGGGTTCACCTGGAAGGCCGAGGTGCGCGAGCTGACCGTGGACGAGACCGGCCTGGACGGCCTGGCCGGCATGCTCAAGGCCGTTGACCTGGTGGTGCGCAGCCGGGAGGACGAGGAGCGCGCCTGCGCCCTGCGGACCTTCCTGCTCAAGGATTTCCAGGCGCCGCCATGATCGCGACGGACAAGGGGTTCACCCTCCTGGAGGTGCTGCTGGCGGTCACCGTACTCGGGGTGGTGGCGGCCATGCTGTCCCTGTCGCTGGGCGGCACCCTGCGGGTGGTGGCGGCCACCGAACAGCAGGAGGCCGCCCATCACCAGGCCCACACCGCCCTGCGGCGGCTCACCGCGGACCTGGCCAGCGCCGTGCAGGCGGGCGAGATCGCCTTCACCGGCCAGGCCGGCGTGGACGGAGCGGAGGGCGATGCCGAGGCGGGTGAACTGCTGCGGTTCGTCTCGCTCGCCCATCTGGTGTTCAACCCCGCGCCGCAGCGATCCAACGAGGCCATGATCGCCTACCGGGTGGTTCCGGACGCGGACGACCGCCGCCGGCTCAAGCTGCTGCGCGCCGACACGGTGGTGCTGCCGGGAATCGATCCCGAGGCGGCCCAGGACGACGAGATCCCCTTTCTGTTGGCCGACAACCTCCGCGCCGTCCGCCTGGCCTACCTGGACCGGGAGGGGCGGGAATACGACGGTTGGGGCAGCGAACAGGAGGCGGCGGACCAGGCCGAGCCCCGTCCGCTGCCGGCGGCGGTGCGCTGCACCCTCGAGTTCTGGCTCGATGCGGACAGCGAAACCTTCCAGGCCTTCACCACCGCGGTGCTCGTGCCGGCGGGGTTGATCGGCGCGGAGGCGGCGGATGCGGACTGAGTCGATCGCGGGCAACCAGTCTGGCCTGGCCCTGGTGCTCACCCTGCTGTTCGTCAGCCTGCTGGTGGCCATGACCGTGCAGCTGATGGCCACCATCGACCGCCAGTCCTTCGGCTCCGCGGCGCAGCGCGAGCAGGTGCGGCTTGACGCCATGGCGCTGGGCGGTCTGCACCTGGCCCGGGCGGCCCTGCTTGCCGACCAGCTGGAAAACGAGGTCGATTCGCCCCACGACCGCTGGGCCGGGCTCGACCCGGAAAAGCTGCAGGCCCTGGCCGGTGGCGTCGACCTGCAGGTGGGGGTCACCGACCTGTCGGGCCGGTTGCAGGTCAATGCCCTGGGCGCCTCGGGGGCGACCCGCAACCCGGGCGGTTCCGGTCAGCGGGCGGGGCATGAACTGGAGCAGTACCGCCAGGTCTGGCTGCGCTTCCTGACCTCAGGCCGGTTCGCCGTGGCTGACGAGGAAGAGGCCGAGGGGCTCATCGACGCGCTCGCCGACTGGATCGACACGGACAGCCGCGAGCGGCTGCAGGGCGCGGAGGAGGGCTACTACCGCGCCCTCGACCCGCCCCACGGCTGCCGCAACGGGCCGGTCCGCCAGATCGGCGAGCTGCTGCGGGTCCGCGGCATGACCCCGGAGCTGCTCTACGGCGACAGCGAGCGCGAGGGCATCGCCGCCTACATCACCGTGGCCGGCGAGGACGGCAAGATCAACCTGAACACCGCGCCCCTGCCGGTGCTCCAGGCCCTGTCCGAGGAGATGACCCCGGAGCTGGCCGGGGACCTCATCGATTTTCGCGGGGACGAACGAAATAGGGAGGCATTGGCCACGGTCGACTGGTATAAGCAGGTGAGCGGATTTCCCGCCGGTGTGACCCTGGACCGCACCGTGCTCAAGGTGACCGGCTCCTTTTTCGAGGTCACCGTGCGGGCGGCCAGCCCGCCTTTTGTCCGCACCGGCGTGGCCACCCTGCAGCGGCTTGACAACCGGACGCAGCGCCTCCTCTCCTGGACCATCGAATGAACGGCGGCTCCATGTCCCGCAGCCCCTTATGACACGACACGCGCTGGGCATCGATATCGGTGAGGCGCAGGTGAGCGGCGTGGCGCTCACCCGCCAGGGCCGCAGCCTGCAGCTGACCGGCTGCTGCCGTGTGGAACTCGCCGCCGACACCGACCCGGCCGGGGTGGCCGCGGCGGTCCGCCAGGTGGGGGCGCAGCTCGGCGGGCCGCAGGCTGTGACGGTGCTGGGGCTGCCCCTGTCGCGCCTGAGCGTGCGCAATCTCGCCCTGCCGTTCAAGGATGCGCGCTCCATCACCCAGACCCTGCCGTTCGAGCTGGAGGAGCAGCTGCTCGTGCCGGTGGACAGCCAGGTGAGCGATTTTCTCCTGGCCGGATCCACCCCTGACGGCGGCAGCCGGGTGATCGCCTTCAGCGCGGAGCAGGAACTGCTCGCCGGGCTGCTCGGCGGACTGGAGGGTCGGCCGGACCCCGGGGTGATCACCCCGACCGGACTGGCCCTGGCCGCGGCCGTGGCCCGGGACAACCCGCCGGGCCGGCCGCTGCTGCTTGTCCACCTGGAACTCCCGGCGGCGACGCTGGTGCTCGTCGACGGGCCGGTGCCGGTGCTCTGCCGGCGGCTGCCCTGGGGGGAACCGCCCCTTCTGCCCCGGACCGACGGGGACAGTGCCGAGGCGGACACCTCCGCACTCAACCCGGAGGCGTTGCGCCTGCTGGCCGCGGCGGTGGAGCGGACCATCGACCTGTACGCCCAGGAAAGCGGCGCACCGATGCAGCCGGAGGGCGTGGTGCTCACCGGGCCGCTGGCCGAACTCGACCGGGACAGCGGGCTGCTGGCGGCCTTCCTCGGGGTGTCGACGCAGGTTGCCGATCTGGTCCAAACGGCCGGTGCGACCTGCGCCGCCCCGGCCGAGGACTCCGGTCGCGGCCGGTACGACGCCGCCCTGGCGCTCGCCCTCACCGGCCTGGAGAAGCGGCCGGGGATCAATCTCCGCCGCGGTCCCTTTGCCCGGCCGCGTTCCCTGTTCACCAGCAGGAAGCGGCTGGTCGCGGCCGGCGCCGCGGCGGCGCTGCTCGCGGCCGGGTGCATCGGCCTGCTGTGGAACGACTACCGGCGCCTGGAGAGCCGCGACCGGGCCCTGCGGGCGGAGATGACCGATATCTACCGGCAGACCTTCCCCGCGGTGACCACGGTGCGCGAGCCCTACGCCGAGATGCAGGCGGCCATGCGCGCCGTCCAGGGGCCGGCCGCGCCGTCCACCTCCGCCTCCGCCGGCCAGCGGGTGCTGGGCCTGCTGGCCGACATCTCCGCCCGCATCCCGGCTTCGGTCGCCCTGCAGGTCAGCCGACTGGCCATCGACCGGGAGATGGTGCTGGTCAAGGGCAGCACCGACACCTTCAACGCGGTGCAGGCGATCAGAAACGGCTTGTCCGCCTCGGCCCTGTTCAGCGAGGTGAAGATCGTCTCGGCCACCGCGGACAAGGAGAAGGGCGAACAGGGCGGCCAGATCCGCTTCGAACTCCAGCTGCAGTTCAAGGAGGGGTGATGCGGTTGAGCCGGCGTGAACAATGGGCGGTGATCGCGGCCGGGACGGCGCTGGCGCTGTTCGTGCTGCTCCAGTTCGTTGTGCTGCCGCTGGCCGACCGACGCACGCGGCTGGAGAAGGGGCTGGCGGCGCGCGAGCGGGCGGTTGCCGAGATGCGCGCCATGCAGGACCAGTACCGCGCCCTGACCAGCCGGAGCGGCTCGCTCGCCGCGGCCCTTGGGGCGCGCGAGGCCGGCTTCAGCCTGTTTGCCTTCCTCGAGAAGAATGCCGAGGACAGCGGCGTCCGCGAGAAGATCGCCCACATGAAGCCTTCGGAGTCCAGCGGCAACGGGCCGTTCACCCAGAGCCTGGTGGATATGAAGCTGCAGGCGGTGAGCCTGGGGCAGCTGGTGCGGTTTCTCGAACGGGTGGAATCGCCGGCGCACCTGGTGGGTATCGACAAGATTACCATCCAGGAGAATGCACGGGAAAAAGGGCTGCTCGACGTGACCCTGCAACTGGTGAGCATCGACCGGGTGGTCGTTGCCGCCCCCCGCTAGCGAGGCCCTGCCCCATGTTCGCCAAGGCGTGCGCATGGCTGCTGGCCCGGATCGGTGAGCTGCTCTACACCCTGGTCGTGCTGGTCGTCTGCCTGTGGCTGCTGTTTCCCGCCGCCACGGCCCGCGACCTGCTCGTCCGGGCCGCTGGCGCGGCCGTGCCCCAGCTGCGCTGGCAGGTCCGGACGATGGCGGTCGAAATGCCGGGCGTGCTCCGGCTCAGCGGGGTGGAGGGGTGGGCACCGGGCGGCGGTGAGCCGCTGGTGCGCATCGACAGCCTCACCCTCCGGCCCGACCTGGGGATCCTGGTTGGCCAGCGGCGGCTGCAGGCGGCCTGGCGGGCCGAACTGGCCGGCGGCACGGTCCAGGGCCTGGTGCAGCTGCCCCGATCAACGGCGGAGGTGCGGGTCGAGGGCATCGTGCAGGGGGTGCGACTGGACGACCTGGCCGTTGTTGAACAGCGGCTGCAGCGGAAGGTGCGGGGCACGGCCGCGGCCGACTTCACCGCCACCCTCCGCCGCAGGCCGCTGGCACTCACCGCGCTCGACGCGACCGCGCGACTCGAGGAAGGCCGCATCGACCTGCGCCGGCCGGTACTCGGCCACGGGTTCGTGCCCCTGGCCCGGGCCGCGGCGACGCTCCGCCTCGAGGGCGAGCGGCTGGCCCTGACCGGCGGCACGGTGGAGTCCAACCTGTTCAGCGGCACCTTTGCCGGCGACCTGCGGCTGCGCCCTGACCCGGGGGCGAGCCTGGTCACGCTCACCGGCAGCCTCAGTCCCCGGTCCGAATTCTTCAGCGCGGCAGGTGGCGACAGCGCCGGTCTGCAGGCGATCCGCACCCGGCTGCGCGACCGGCCCCTGCCGTTCCGGGTGACCGGTGCGCTGCGCGACCCGGGTGTTCATTTCGAGGAGTTCAGCCTGCTCTTCGACGCCCTGTCCAAGGAGTCGAGTTCACCATGATCGGCCGTATCGTCCGCCTGGCGCTCATCGCCCTGCTTGTCGCCGTGGGCGTGCATCTCTGGTACGGCCGGGTCGCGGAGCGGCTGCAGGCCCGACTGCCGGCGTCGTCGCCGGCTGCGGCCAATGCACCGGCCCCGGCGGCCCGGCCGGCCGCAGGCGCCGTCACCGCGGCCCGGGTGGACACCGGCGTGATCCTCAAGCGCAACATCTTCAAGGCCGCGCTGGAGGCCGACGAGCAGCCGGCCGGCAGCCGGGAACTCGATCTCGACGCGCTCGAGGAGACGCGCATGCAGCTCGTGCTGCTCGGCACGGTCTCGGGCAGCCGCGAGGACGCCCGGGCGATCATCCGCGACGAGGCGGCCAAGAAAGAGGACATCTACCAGGTGGGCAGCGACATCCAGGGCGCGCTCATCGCCAGGATCGAGCGGGGCAGGGTGGTGCTGCAGGTCAACGGCCGCGAGGAGATCCTCAACCTCAAGGATCCGGAGGGCGGCCGGCCCCGAACCGGCGGCCTGCCGGGCCCGGACCTGCGCCCGCCCGGCCTGCCCGGGGACGAGGCGGTGCAGCCGGCGGAGATCATGCCGCCCGAGGTCGATGACCGCAAGGTGCCGCAGGCCCTGCCCCGGCGGCGGATCAATTTCCGGGCCGCCCCCCAGGCCGACCTGCCGCAGCCCGAACCGGCCGACGGCGTGGAGTCCGAGGAGCCGGCGGACCTTCCGCCCCCGCCCGTGGAGGCCCTGACCCCGCCGCAGGTGGAGGGGGTGACCCCGGAAGAGGCCGGGGAGGCCGGCCGATGACCGCGCCCTCCGATGGCCGGCCCTGCCGGCGCCGTAACGACGAACCCTGGCGGGCCGGTCCGCAGGACCATCCCGCCGCTTTGGACTGTGAACCGACATGACGCGACTGCCCTTTTTCGCCCTCCTGCGGCTCTTGCCGCTCGTTTTCCTGCTCTTCGCGGCCGCGCCGGTGCAGGCCGCCGCCCCGGCCGCGGTGCCGCAGGACAACGGCGCCCAGCGGTATGTGACCATCGATTTCAACGACGTCGATATCAACCTGTTCATAAAGTACATCAGCGAACTCACCCGCAAGAACTTCGTGGTCGACCGCGAGGTCAAGGGCAAGGTGACCATCATCTCGCCCACCCGCATCTCCGAGGACGACGCCTACCGGGTGTTCGAATCGGTGCTCGAGGTGAACGGCTTCGCCGCCGTGCCCAGCGGCTCGGTGATCAAGATCGTGCCCTCGGTGCAGGCCCGCTCGAAGAATGTCGATACCCTGCGCGAGGGCGACCGCACCTCCACCGACGACAAGGTGGTCACCCGCATCGTGCCGTTGCGCCACGGCAACGCCGACGAAGTGAAAACCCTGCTCACGCCGCTCATCTCCAAGACGAGCGTGCTCATCAGCCATGCCGCCTCGGGCATGCTCATCATCACCGACTACGCCTCCAACCTCGGCCGGCTGATGGAGATCATCAAGGCCATCGACGTGCCCTCCGAGGCCGAGGAGGTGGCCATCATCCCGCTGCAGTTCGCCTCGGCCGAGGGCGTGGCCAAGTCCATCGGCCAGCTGTTCACGGCCACGGTCCAGAAGGGGGCGCGCCAGCAGACGGTCAAGGTGGTGCCGTTCGAGCGGACCAACGCCCTGATCGTGTTCGCGCCCAAGGGGGTCATGCAGCGCGTCCGCGACCTGGTGGCCGATCTCGACGCCGAGGTGCCGCGCGGCGAGGGCAACATCCGGGTGATCTACCTGCAGCACGCCAACGCCGAGGAGATGGTCAAGGTGCTCATGAACCTGCCTGGCGACAAGGGCGGCCAGGCGAGCGGCGACAAGGGCGCCTCGGCCGCGCCCGCCGGGGCCCCGGCGATCTCCAAGGATATCAAGATCGTCGCCGACCTGGAGACCAACTCGCTCATCATCACCGGGCCGCGCGAGGAGTACGAGGCGGTGGAAGGGGTGATCAAGAAACTCGACATCCCCCGGCGCATGGTCTACCTGGAGGCCCTGATCATGGAGGTCCAGGTGAACAAGGACTTCAAGATCGGGGTCGAGTGGGGCGGCAGCGGCACCTACAACGACGAGACCGGCACCCTGTTCGGCGGCTTCAGCGGCAATGCCAACGAGCCCTACGGGGTGATCCGGGGGATGAGCGCCAACCCGGCGGTGCTGCCCCCCGGCTTCGCCCTGGGGGTGCTGCAGAAGGGCATCGAGATCGGCGGGGTCACCTTCCCCAACCTCGGGGCGGTGGTCAACGCCTACAAGAACGACGACGACGTCAACGTCATCGCCACCCCGCAGATCCTCACCACCGACAACAAGAAGGCGACCATCAAGGTGGGCGAGAACGTGCCCTACATCACCAGCCGCAACACCACCGAGGCCCAGCAGGACTACACCAACTACGAGTACAAGGACGTGGCCACCACCCTGGCGATCACCCCGCAGATCAACCAGGCCGACGTGGTCCGGCTGGAGATCAACGTCGAGGTGATCAAGCTCAAGGGCTCGGAACTGACCACCACGCCCAGCACCTTCACCCGCACCGCCGACACCACCGTGGTGGTGCACAACGAGGAGACCGTGGTCATCGGCGGCATGATCGGCCAGGACACCACCGCCAGCAACTACAAGGTGCCGGTGCTCGGCGACGTGCCGCTGCTGGGCTGGCTGTTCAAATCGCACGGCGACACCCAGCGCAAGACCAACCTGTACATCTTCATCACCCCGCGCATCGTCGAGAACCCGGCCGAACTGGCGGCCCTGTACCACAAGAAGCGGGACGACGTGGAAAAGGTGCACAAGAATCCGGGCGACGTGGCCGACCAGTTCTTCCACCCGACCGCCAACCCGGCGCAAAGCGTGTCCCTGTCGGACATCGGCTTTGCCAAACTGCAGCAGAACGACCTGGCCCGGGCCCGGGAATATTTCGACCAGGCCCTGAAGATCGACCCGGACAATGCCGCCGCGCTCATCAACCTCGGCGTGATCAGCGAGCGCGAGGGCAAGAAGGCGGATGCCGAGCGGCTCTACCGGCGGGTGCTCGCCCGCGAGCCGGTGAAGAACGCGGCGGGCGCGGTGCAGGCGGACCCGCTGCGCGAGGTGGCCCGGGAAAACCTCGACAACCTGCGCGCCGGCGGCGGCTCGGCCCAGTAGGCAAAGGGGATGATGCCGGTGGATGGACCGATGAGAACAGTGGTGCAGCCGGGCCTGCAGGGCGGGATGCGATGATCCGGCCCCTGGGGGAGATACTCCGGGAGTCCTGCGGGCTCGCGGCCGAGGATCTGGAAGGCGCGCTGGCGGTGCAGCGGGACAAGGGCGGCCGGCTCGGCGAGATCCTCGTGCAGCAGCGCCGCATCAGCGAGTCCGACCTGCTCGCGGCGCGGGGCGCCCAGTGCGGGCTGACGGTGGTGCAGCGTCTGCCGGCCCGCCTCGACCCGTTCTTCGTGCCGCGGGTGCCCATCGGGTTTTTGAAGAAGTTCAAGATGATCCCGGTGGCCACGCCCGAGGACGCCTACCTGGCCATGGCCGAGCCGGTCCACTTCCAGCAGGCCGACGACCTGCAGCGGCTGCTCGACTGGGAGGGCATCCGCACCGTGCTCGCGCCGCAGCAGGAGATCTTCGTGGCCATCAACGCGGCCTACGACATGACCCGCCAGGACGTGGCCGACCAGGTGATGCAGGACATGCACGAGGAGGATCCGGAGTCGATTCTCTCCGAGATCGAGGAGACAGCCGACCTGCTCGACGACACCAGCGACGCGCCGGTGATCAAGCTGGTCAACCTGGTGCTCAGCCAGGCGGTGCGCGACAACGCCAGCGACATCCACATCGAATCGTACAAGGACCGGGTGAAGATCCGCAAGCGGGTGGACGGCATCCTCTACGACATGTATTCGCCGCCCCGGCACGTGCAGGGCAAGCTCATCTCGCGCATCAAGATCATGGCGCGCATGGACATCGCCGAGAAGCGGCTGCCCCAGGACGGCCGTATCGAGATCCGCATCGCCGACCGCAACATCGACATCCGCGTCTCCACCCTGCCCACCTCGTTCGGTGAACGGGTGGTGATGCGCCTGTTGGACAAGTCGAGCACGCTCGTGCCGCTGGAGGATCTGGGGCTGTCGCGGCAGGACCTGGACCATTTCCTGCGACTCATCCGCGCCCCGCACGGCATCATCCTGGTCACCGGGCCCACCGGCAGCGGCAAGACCACCACCCTCTATTCGGCCCTGGGCATCCTCAACAGCCCGGACGTGAACATCATCACGGTCGAGGACCCGATCGAGTACCAGATGAACGGCATCAGCCAGATGCAGGTCAACCCCAAGATCGGCCTCACCTTTGCCAACGGCCTGCGCACCATCGTCCGCCAGGATCCGGACGTGATCCTGGTGGGCGAGATCCGCGACATGGAGACCGCCGAGATCGCCATCCAGTCGGCGCTCACCGGCCACCTGGTGTTCTCCACCCTGCACACCAACGATGCGGCCAGCGCCATCACCCGGCTGATCGACATGGGGGTGGAGCCCTTCCTGGTGAGCAGTTCGGTCAACGCCATCATGGCCCAGCGGCTGGTACGCAAGATCTGCCCGCACTGCCGCGAGGCCTACGAGCCGCCGCAGAGCTACCTGGACCGGGCCGGGCTGACCGCGGCGGACGGGCAGGGGGCGTCGCAGCTGTACCGCGGCGCCGGCTGCGCCGAGTGCCTGCACACCGGCTACAAGGGACGGATCGGCATCTTCGAGCTGATGAGTCTCACCCCGGAGATGAAGGGACTCATCCTCACCACCTCGGACGCCGGCCAGATCAAGCAGCAGGCCCTGGAGTCCATGGCCACCACCGGCATGCGCACCCTGCGCGAGGACGGGCTGGCCAAGGTGCGCGCCGGCCTGACCACCCTGGAGGAGGTCTTCCGGGTTACCTGATCAGCTGGTTCATCTCGAAGATGGGCAGGAGGATGGACACGACAATGAAGCTCACCGCCACGCCCATCACCAGGATCATCACCGGCTCGATCATCGAGGTCAGGGCCAGGATCTTGGCCTCCACCTCGCGCTCGTAGCTGTCCGCCGCCTTGGCCAGCATCCGGTCGAGCGCGCCGCTCTGCTCCCCCACGGCCATCATCTGCACCAGCATGGGCGGGAACCAGCGTCCGCCGCGGAAGAACTGCGACAGGCTGCGGCCCTTTTCCAATTCCTGGCAGGCCTCGTTGATCTGGTCGGCGAGCAGGACGTTGTCAACGATGTTGCGAACGATCTGCAGCGAGCTGACCAGCGGCACCCCGGACTGGAGCAGGCTCGACAGGGTCCGCCCGAAACGGGCCGAGGCGGTCTTGACGTTGAGGTCGCGCAGGCCGGGCAGGGTGAGTTTGAGCCGGTCCCAGCGTCGCCGGCCGGACGGGGTGCGCAGGTACCAGCGCAACCCGCCCAGCGCGGCCAGCACGGCCAGCAGCACCGCCCACCAGAACTGGCGCAGGAAGGCGCTCATGGCGATGAGCAGCACCGTGGGCAGGGGCAGGGCCTGCTGGGTACCCTCGAACACCGAGGTGATGCTCGGCACGATGAAGGTGATCAGCAGGAACAGCACCACCACCCCGACCAGGGCCATGAACAGCGGGTAGAGCATGGCCGCGCGGATGCGGGCGCGCAGGGCGTGCTGGTTCTCGCCGAACTCGGCCAGCCGGTCGAGGACCACGTCGAGCGAGCCCGAGGCCTCGCCGGCGCGCACCATGTTGACGTAGATGCGGGAAAAGAGCTTGGGATGCTCGGCCAGGGCCGAGGTGAGCGAGTTGCCCTCGTTGACCGCGTCCTTGATCTGGGTGAGGATGGTGCGGAAGGCGCGGCTCTCGGTCTGTTCGATCAGGCCGGCGAGCGCGGGCACCAGCGGGATGCCGGCGCCGAGCAGGGTGGCCAGCTGGCGGGTGGCGACATGCACCTCCTGCGGCCGCACCCGCCCGCCGAGCTGCAGCGAGAAGAACGAAGGCCGGGTGCGGCTGGCGGCCCTGGCCGAGGTCTCGCGGATCTCCACCGGGTAGTGGCCCTGGCTGCGGATTTTCTGCCGGGCGGCGGCGGCCGAGTCGGCATCGATGACGCCCTTGGTTTTCCGGCCCGAGCCGGTCAGGGCGGTGAATTCGTAGACTGGCATGGCGAGTCGGGGCGCCGCCGCAACGGCTGCAGGGGGAAAAGGCGAGGTACCCGTTGCACCTGCCCGGTGGAGTGCGTACTATAGGCCCCGGACAGCCGCCACCGGCCGGCCGGGGGAGAAAACCGCCGGTTCAGCCGCGGTGTTTGGGCTCCCGCTCCTCGAGGCAGTGGGAGACACAGGCGGCGCAGTCGGCCTCGGTCCGCCCCTGGTCGCAGAAGCTGGCGAAGCCGTTGATCAGGTCCTTGCCGCCGCGGGGGCAGACCTCGAGGAAGCGGATGAAATCGACCATGCGGTTGATGATCTTCGGCGGCGCGGCATGCTCGATGCGGCAGGCGCCCTGTTCGGCGACGGACTCCTCGATGGCGAGGATGTCCGTGAAAAACTGCTTGAGCGCGTTGTGGCGGCGGATCACGTCCTCGGCCGCCTCCCGGCCCTTGCGGGTCATGGTGATGACCTCGTAGGGGGCGTAGTTGATCAGCCCCTTCTTGGCCAGGGCGCGCAGGGCCTCGGTGACCGAGGCGCCGCTCACCTCCAGGCGGGCGGAGATATCCTTGCCGCGGGCGACCTGCTTTTCGGCGATGATATGATAGATGGCCTCGATGTAATCTTCAAGACTGGCGCTCAGTTGTACGGACTCCGTCACGTCGCCCCTCCGGTTTTCTGATTTTTACATGTATCTTCAAGACGATACATTCTGAACGGGCGGGCGTCAAGGAGAATGCGCACCCCGCCGTCCCTCCGCTTGACCGGAAAAGAACCATGCTGCAGGAACTTCGTGTACAGAACCTGGCGTTGATCGACACCCTGCACCTCGATCTCTCGGTGCAGCCGACCGGCCTGATCGTGCTCACCGGCGAGACCGGGGCCGGCAAGTCCATCATCCTCCAGGCCATCAACCTGCTCACCGGCGGCCGGGGCACAGCCTCCTGGGTGCGCGGCGACAGCGACCAGGCCGACATCGAGGCGGTGTTCACGGTGCGGCCGGACCACGCCGAGATGCGCGCCCTGCTCGACGAGCACGCCCTGGCCGACGGCGAGCACTGCATCGTCCGCCGGGTGCTCACCCGGGAGGGCCGGTCGCGCCTGTATGTCAACGACCGTACGGTCACCGGGCGGCTGGCCGCCGAGCTCACCGCCCACCTGGTCAACATCGCCAGCCAGCACGACCAGCAGCAGCTGCTCAACCCCCGCTTCCACCTCGATTACCTGGACCTGTTCGCCGACCTGTGGGACCAGCGTCAGCGGTTCGGCCAGCTGTACCGGCGCTGGCAGCAGGCCGCCCAGGAGTTGCGGCAGCTGCGCGAACGGGAGCAGGACAAGGAGCGCCGCCGCGATTTTCTCACCTTCCAGCTGACCGAGATCCGCAAGGCCGGGGTGAGTGCGGGCGAGGACGAGGCGCTGCAGCGCGAGCGCGACCGGCTCAAGGCCTCGGACGGCCTGCTGCGCCTGGTCGGCGACGCCGGCCGCCTGCTGGCGGACTCGGTCAGCGGCAGGCTCACCGAGATTCGCAAGAACCTGCTGCAGGCGGCCACCCTCGACCGCGACCTCGTCCCCCTGGCCGAGCGGCTGGCCGCCGCCGGCTACGAACTCGAGGACCTGGCCGCCCTCCTGGACAAGTACGTGGACGAGATCCCGTCGGATCCCTCCCGGCTGGACTTCATCTCCGCCCGGCTGGCCGAACTCCGCCAGCTGCAGCGCAAGTACGGCCCGACCCTGGAGGAGGTGCTCGCCTTTGCCGAGGCTGCCGAGGCCGAACTGGCCCGGCTCGAGGACCTGGATGCGCAGATCGGCCGGGCCGAGCGGCGGGTGGACGAGACCGCGACCGCGGCCCTGCAGGCGGCCGCGGCCCTGAGCGAGGCGCGAGGCGAGGCGGCGGCGCGGCTCGCCGCCGGCATGGAACAGGAACTGGTCTCGCTCAGCTTTCCCCAGGCGGTCTTCCGGGTGGACCTGCGGCCGCCCGCGGATCCGGGCGTGGCCGGTCTGCAACCAACGGGCCGCGACCTGGTCGAGTTTCTCTTCTCCGCCAACCCGGGTGAGCCGGTCAAGCCGCTCGTGCGCATCGTCTCCGGCGGTGAACTCTCGCGCCTGCTGCTGGCCATGAAATGCCTGCTTGCCCGCCGCGACCAGGTGGACACGGTCATCTTCGACGAGGTCGATGCCGGCATCGGCGGCCAGGCCGCGGAGGCGGTGGCCGACAAGATCAGCCAGCTGGCCGGGCACCACCAGGTGTTCTGCATCACCCACCTGCCGCAGATCGCCGCCTGCGCGGACCTGCACTTCCGGGTGGACAAGGTGGTCGAGGAGGGCCGGACGCGGACGGTGATGGTGCCGCTCGGTCAGGACGAGCAGGTCGGGGAGTTGGCGCGCATGCTCGGTGGCGCCCACCCCACTGCCCAGACCCGGGCCTACGCCAGCGAGCTGTTCGCGCGTAAATCGGGCCGGAGAACGCCATGACCGGCCAGGTCACGGCGCTGGGGCTGTTCTCGGGCGGTCTCGATTCCATCCTCGCCTGCCGGGTGGTGGCGGATCTGGGCGTGCGGGTGATCGCGCTCAAGTTCGTCACCCCGTTCTTCGACCACGACCTGCTCCTCCGACCCGAGGAGTACACCCGGGAAATGGCCGGGAAATACGGCCTCGAGGTAGTGCTGGTCGACCTCAGCGAGGGCTACCTGGAGATGCTCGACCGGCCGGCGCACGGCTTCGGCAAACATTTCAACCCCTGCATCGACTGCAAGATCCTCATGCTCACCCGGGCGCGGCAGCGCATGGCCGTTCTGGGCGCCTCCTTCCTCGTCACCGGCGAGGTGCTCGGCCAGCGGCCCATGTCCCAGCGCCGCGATACCATGCGGGTGATCGAGCGCGACTCGGGCTGCGAGGATCTCCTCCTGCGGCCGCTCTCGGCCCGGCTGATGCGGCCGACCCGGCCGGAGCGGGAGGGGCTGATCGATCGGGAACAACTGCTCGCCATCTCCGGCCGCGGCCGGAAACAGCAGAAGGCGCTCGCCGCCAGCCTGGGCATCGTCGACTATCCCACGCCCGCAGGCGGCTGCCTGCTCACCGACCCGAACCTGGCCGGGCGGATCCGCTATTTCCACGAGGGCCTCTTTCCCCAGGTGACCAGGCGATCCGCCGACGACTACCGGCTGCTGTCCATCGGCCGCCAGTTCCGGCTGGGCGATGGCGTCTGGCTCATCGTCGGCCGCAGCGAGCGGGAAAACGAGCAGCTGGCCGGGCTGCGCGCCCCGGCCGACTGGACCCTGCGCCTGATCGACCGGCCCGGGCCGCTCGGGCTGGTGCGTTTCGGCCGGGACAGCCTGGGCGCCTCCGGCCGCGCGGCCGAGATCCTGCCGCTGCTGGCCGGTATCGTCATCCGCTACGCCAGGAAGGTCGACGGCGCCACGCCCCCGGCCGAGGTGCTGGTCGACCGGGGGGATGGATCCATCCTGACCGGCCGGTTCACGGCCCTTGCCGACGATGACCTGCTCGCCTGGCGGATCTGAGATGCGGCCACCGCGCTCGCCGCAACCGCTCGGCCGGCGGGTGACGGACCTCCTGCCCGGCTGGCTGCGCCGCCACCTGGCGGTCGTCCTCGGGGAACAGGGCGCGCCGCTCTATCTGGCCGGCGGGGTGGTTCGCGACCTGCTGCGCGGGGTGACTCCGGCGGACATCGATCTCACGGTCAGGGACGGCGCCCGTGCCTGGGCGGCGCGGCTGGCCGAACTGTGCGGCGGCGCCCTGGTGGCCCTGGGGCGGGACGAGGAAGCGGCCCGGGTGGTCAGCGGCGGGGTGAGTGTCGATTTTGCCGCGTTCCGCGAGGGCGCGACCGACATCCTCGACGACCTCACCCGGCGGGACCTGACCATCAATGCCATGGCCCTGCGGATCGATCCGCTGTTGCTCGATCCCGGGGCGGATGCTGCCGGCACCACCCTGCTCGACCCCACCGGGGGGTGGGCGGATCTGGCCGCAGGCGTGGTGCGCGCAACCGGACCCGAGGCCTTCACCGCCGACCCGCTGCGCCTGCTGCGCGTGTTCCGGTTCGCCGCCTGTCTCGACTTCAGGATCGACCCCGGCACCCTGGCCATGGCAGGGCGGCAGGGTGGGCTCATCGTGGCCCCGGCGCCGGAGCGGATCGCGCATGAACTCGACCTGATCATGGCCTCCAACCGGGCCCACCGAACCTGCGCGCAGATGGCCGAAACCGGCCTGCTCGGCCACATCCTGCCGGAACTTCAGGCCGGTTCGGGCATGCTCCAGCCGGCCAGTCACCATCTGGATGTGCTCGGCCACAGCCTGGAGGCGCTGCGCCACCTGGAGGCGCTCACCCTTGCGCCCGCGATCCGGTTTCCCGGTCAGGGCGGGCCGCTGGCCGCCTACCTGGCCACCGGGCGCAACCGGGTGCGGCTCAAGTGGGCGGCCCTGCTCCACGACCTGGGCAAACCGGTCACCCGCGCGGTCGATGTGCAGCGGGGCGAGCGGATCACCTTCCACAATCACGACCAGAGCGGCGCCGAGTTGTTCCGCCAGGTGGCCCGGCGGCTGCGCTGGAGCAACGGCGATACCGACCATGTCGCCCACCTGATCGGCCTGCACATGCGGCCCTTTCACCTGGCCAACGTGGCCCGCGCGGCCCCCCTGACCCTGCGCGCCGCCATCCGCCTGGTGCGGGCGGCCGGGGACAGTCTGCCCGGGCTGTTTCTGCTGGCGATGGCCGATGCCCTGGCCGGGCAGGGACCGGAGCGGGTCGCGGGCATGGAGGAAGAACTGGCTCAACTGTACGCGCATCTCGAGCGGGTGCGGGCCGAACATGTCACCCCGGTGCAGGCGGCTCCGCCGCTGCTCACCGGTCGGGATCTGATCGAACGCCTCCGCCTGGTGCCGGGTCCGCTGTTCCGGGAGATCCTGGCCGCGGTGGAAGAGGCGCGCATGGAAGGCGCGGTGAAGGACGTCGACGGGGCCCTGCGACTAGCGCGGTCCCTGGTGGCGGCACAAGGACGGGGACCCGACGGGTCCGGTGAATGAGGGAACATGCGCAAGGAACAGGACTACTATTTCAAGAAGGCGAAGAAGGACAACTACCCGGCCCGGTCGGTGTACAAGCTGGAGGAGGCCCAGGTGAAATACCGCTTCCTCCGGCCTGGCCAGCGGGTGCTCGACCTGGGCTGTCACCCGGGCAGCTGGAGCCTCTATGCCGCCGGGATCGTTGGTGCGAAAGGGCTGGTGGTCGGCGCCGACCTGCAGCGCACCGACCTGGCCGTTCAAAAAGCCGATGCCGAAATCCAATGGCTCTGTTATGATGTTTGTTCCGACGAATTCGTCGAGTATCTGCAAACCCACTGGCCCGGATTCCACGTGGTGCTCAGCGACATGGCGCCGCGCACCACCGGCAGCCAGTATGCCGATCACCAGCATTCGCTCAGGCTGGTGCGGCGCGTTCTGGAGTTGTCGGCTCTTTTCCTGCACGAAAACGGCACGCTCTACTGCAAGGTCTTTCAGGGGGAGGACTTTCCTGAATTCCTGCAGGAATGCAAACCGCTGTTCACCACCGTCAAGGTGGTGAAGCCGAAGAGTTCCCGCCAGGAAAGCCGCGAGGTCTTCGTCCTCGGACGGGGCTTCCGCAGACCGGCCTGAACGCCGCCGCGCCGGCAGATTTTTTTCGCTACCACATCAGAGGAGAACACGCGTGTCGGGACATTCGAAATGGAGCACGATCAAGCGCAAGAAGGGCGCCAATGACGCCAAGCGCGGCAAGATCTTCACCAAGCTGATCAAGGAGATCACCATCGCCGCCCGCATGGGCGGCGGCGACCCGGAGGGCAACCCCCGCCTGCGCAGCGCCGTCACCGCGGCCAAGGGCGAGAACATGCCCAAGGAGAACATCGAGCGGGCCATCAAGAAGGGCACCGGCGACCTGGACGGAGCCATCTACGAGGAGATCATGTACGAGGGCTACGGTCCCGGCGGGGTGGCGGTGCTGGTGGAGACCATGACCGACAACAAGAACCGGACCGTGGCCGACATCCGCCATTTCTTCGCCAAGAGCGGCGGCAACCTCGGCGAGTCGGGCTGCGTGGCCTGGATGTTCGACAAGAAGGGCACGCTCACCGTCGCCAGGGACGGGGTCAGCGAGGAGGAGTTGATGGACCTGGCCCTGGAGGCCGGCGCCGAGGACGTGATCGAAGAGGAGGACAGTTTCCAGATCGTCACCGCCCCGGAAGACTTCAACGACGTGGTCGACCGGCTCGAGAAGAGCAACGTCGCCTTTTCCGAGGCCACCCTGTCCATGGTGCCGAAAAACACCATCGAGGTCACCGAGGAGAAGGCGGCCCGGTCGCTGTTGCGTCTGCTCGAAAACCTCGAGGACCACGACGACGTGCAGAAGGTGCATGCCAACTTCGACATCGACGACAGCCTCATGGAGCAGATCTCCTGAACCGCGCCGGCCGGGCCAATCCATGCGTATCCTGGGGATCGACCCGGGCTCGCGGATCACAGGTTACGGCGTGATCAGCGCCCGTGGTCACGAGATCGGCTTTGTCGCCTGCGGAACCATCCGCACCGGCGGGGATTCCGATTTTTCCCGGCGGCTGCTGACCATCTTCCGCGACCTGCGCGAGGTGATCGAGACCCACCACCCCGAGGTGGCGGCGGTCGAGGATATTTTCATCGACCGCAACCCGCGCTCGGCCCTCAAACTCGGCCATGCCCGCGGCGCGGCCGTGGTGGCCGCCCTGCACAGCGGGCTTGCAATCGTCGATTACACCCCCCGGCGGGTCAAACAGTGCGTGGCCGGCTACGGCCAGGCCGAGAAGAGCCAGGTGCAGGCCATGGTGCGCACCCTGCTGGCCCTGGATTCGCCCCCCTCGCAGGATGCGGCCGATGCCCTGGCCGTGGCCATCTGTCACGCCCACCACGCCGCCGCTGGCGGCCGGTTGCGGACGTGAGCCTTTTCCCCCGTCAACCGGTGGCATAGTGTTGCCGACCGGTTGTCCCGACCGCCGATGATCGCCTCGCTCAACGGTCTGGTGCTCACCAGGACACCCGCCGCCGTAATTCTCGATGTCCACGGCGTGGGCTACGAGGTGTTCATCTCCAGCCGCACCTACGATACCCTGCCGGCGATTGGTGCGCCCTGCGTTCTGCACGTGCAGACCGTGGTCCGCGAGGATGCGATCACCCTCTACGGTTTCGCTCGACCGGAGGAGAAGGAACTGTTCCTGCTGCTCGTCACGGTTTCCGGCATCGGCCCGAAACTGGCCCTGACCATTCTTTCCGGAATCGGCGCGGCCGACCTGCGCCAGGCGATCATGCGCAAGGATCTCGCCCGGCTGACCGCCCTGCCCGGGGTGGGCAAGAAAACGGCCCAGCGCATCTGCGTGGACCTGGGCGAGAAGGTCGGCGCGCTTGGCGGGATCGTGCCGGCGGCAGGGCAGGCGGAGGCGCCGGCCTTAGCCGGCGGCGATCTGCTCGCCGATGCAGCCTCGGCCCTGGTCAACCTCGGTTACCCGCAGGCCACCGCCTGGGAGGCATTGCGGGTGGCCCAGCAGCACTCGGAAACGCCCGAGACCCTGCGGGTGGAGGATCTGATCCGCCTGGCACTGCGTGCCCTGGCGGCGCGATAGCAGGCGTGGCGAATGGCGGCGCGGCGACGGTGAGCGAATGAAGCACGAGGAACAACTGACCGGCAGACGTCTGGTGGCGGCAAGTCCGCAGGACGACGACCTGCAGCCGGGTGAAGAGATCCGGCCGCGACGGCTGGACGACTACATCGGCCAGGAGCAGGTCAAACAGAGCCTGCGGATCTTCATCCAGGCCGCCCGGCAGCGCGGCGAGCCGCTGGACCACGTGCTCTTCCACGGTTTTCCCGGGCTTGGCAAGACGACCCTGGCCTATATCATCGCCAACGAGATGGGCGCCGGCATAAAGGTCACCTCCGGCCCGGTGATCGAACGGGCCGGTGATCTGGCGGCCATTCTCACCAGCCTGCAGGCCGGCGACGTGCTGTTCATCGACGAGATCCACCGGCTGAATCACGTGGTCGAGGAGATACTCTACCCGGCCATGGAGGATTTTCAGCTCGACCTGGTCATCGGCCAGGGCCCTGGTGCCCGCTCGGTAAAAATGGACCTGCCCCGGTTCACCCTGGTGGGCGCGACCACCCGCACCGGCCTGCTCACCCCGCCGCTGCGCGACCGTTTCGGGGTGATTCTGCGGCTGGAATACTACCTGCCCGAGGAATTGGTGACCATTGTCCAGCGGTCGGCCCGGCTGTTCAACATCGGCATCGACGCGGACGGCGCCATGGAACTGGGACGACGTTCCCGAGGCACGCCCCGTATCGCCAACCGCCTGCTCCGCCGGGTGCGTGATTTTTCCGAAGTGGGCGGCCACGCGATCATTTCCCGGGAGGTGGCCGATGCGGCGCTGACCATGCTCAACGTCGACCATCTCGGCCTGGACGAGATGGATCGCCGTATCCTGCTCACCCTGATCGAAAAGTTCCAGGGCGGGCCCATCGGCCTGGAAACCCTGGCCACCGCGGTCTGCGAGGAGAAAAACACCCTGGAGGACGTGTACGAACCCTTCCTCATCCAGTCCGGTTTCCTCATCCGCACCCCTCGCGGCCGGATGGCCACCCAGGCCGCCTACGAGCATTTCAACCTGCCGATCCGCTCCGTCCCGCCGCTGCAGCCGACCCTGTTCGAGGATCCCCTGAAAAAACCCTGACTTCCCGCCCGCCGTCCGCTCCCGACCAGAGCAGTTTGCGGCCCTGCCTCTTCTCCGCCCCGCGCCATTTAGCGGATTACCTCTCCTTTGCGCGAAAAACGCCTTGTGGCACAGTCGGTCCCGACCCTTCCTGCGGGAAGGGTTCTCATTTCTTTCCTCCATGCGTCGCCGCCGGACGACTGAACTCTCTCCTTAACCAACTGAATTTTCTTTATTTAATGGATCAGGAGGAAATGTCTCGACCACGTGTTTTTGCTTGACTCACCTGCGGGGTTCGTTTACTAATGAGGCAAAGAGTGGGGCAAAGTGGTTTAAACGGGTTTACGGTGGAGTGTTTGCCCTCCTTCCCCGGGTGCGGAGCGGAGGAATTCAGTGCAGCGGTTTCGCGGTCAATCGGAACATACTCTCGACCCCAAGGGGCGGCTGAACATACCGGCCCGCTTCCGCGATGTGCTCCGGGAAGAGTATGGCTCCGATACGCTCATTGCCACCCACTGGAAGAATTGCCTCAAGGTGTATCCCATGGCCTCGTGGGAAGCGGCCGAGGAAAAGCTTATCCGCCAGGTCGATGAGGGGAATATGCCGAAGGATTTCGGTCGGTTTGTCCGCTATCTCATTGCCGGCGTGACGGAATGCCCCTTGGACAAACAGGGCCGCATCCTGGTGCCGCCGACCCTGCGGGAGGGGATGGGCATCGGCCGGGACGTGATGCTCAACGGCATGCTCAGCCACTTCGAGATCTGGGACAAAACCGCCTGGCAGGAAGAGGCGAAGTTGGCCCGCGAATCGTTTGAGGAGTTCAGCGACGGTCTGGCGACCCTGGGCATGCTCTGATGCGGCCGGACCCTGCGGGGCCGCCGCCCCATGTCCCGGTCCTGCGCGACGAGGTGCTCGACTGGCTGCAGCCCCGGGACGGCGGTCTCTACGTGGACGGAACCCTCGGGCTTGGCGGCCACACCCAGGCCGTGCTCGAGCGGTCGGCGCCCTCCGGGCGGGTGATCGGCTTCGAGTGGGATGCAGAGGCGCTGGCCAGGGCGCAGGAACGGCTGGTCCCGTACCGGGAACGGTTGCGCATTGTGCATGCCTCCTATGCGGACCTCGCCGGCGCACTGGAAAAACTGAATGTCGGCCCTGTCGATGGCCTGCTGGTTGACCTGGGGGTCTCCTCGCTGCAGTTGGATGACCGCGATCGGGGCTTCAGTTTTCGCGCCGACGCGCCGCTGGACATGCGCATGGATCGTCGCCGCCCGGTGACCGCCGCCGGCCTGGTGGCGCGCCTGTCCGAGGAGCAGCTGGCGGATCTGTTCTACCATTACGGCGAGGAACGGCAGGCGCGACGCATCGCCCGGTTCCTTGTCGAGGCCCGCGAGGCGGAACCGGTGACGACCACCGGCAGGTTGGCGGAGATCGTGGCCGCGGCAGTACCCAGGAAGTTCCACCCGCCGCGTATCCATGTGGCCACCAGGGTCTTCCAGGCCCTGCGCATCGCGGTCAACACCGAGTTGGACAACCTGGCGCGCCTGCTGGTCACGGCCCCGGCGGTGCTGGCCACCGGCGCCCGGATCGCCATCATTGCCTTTCACTCGCTGGAAGACCGGATGGTCAAACAGGCCTTTGCCGGCAACCCGGCATACCGGGTGCTGACCCGCAGGCCGATCGAACCGCAACCGGCGGAAACACAAGACAACCCGCGGGCCAGGAGCGCCAAGCTCAGGGTCGCGGAGCGCGTCTGACCCAGCCGAAGGTCGGACGCACAGCAAAACAGGAGAAGACCCATGGCATCGACCGTCAACATCAGGACCTACAGGCCGCAGCAGTTGTCCGTCAGGGAGAGTCAGCGCGCCGTCCCGCACCTGCGTATCGCCCTGGGTCGCGAACAGCGACGGGTGCTGACCGTCGCCGCGGGCATCGCCCTGATGGCGGGTCTGGCGATCACCCAGCTGTTCCACGGCCGGATCAGCGACGCCCTGGAACGATCGGAGCAGTTGCAGGCGCGCAACATCACCGTGGCCAACGAAAACATCCGGCTGCTGGCCACCCGGGCGCAACTGGCCTCCAAGACCCACATCGTGTCCCTGGCCGAGCGAAAACTGAACCTGTTCGAGCCCGACAAGGGACAGGTGCGCCGGATGTAGCGATGCAATGGCAAAAACCCTGAGATCAAAGAAAAGCGGGAGGCGCTGGGTTTACCCCTTTTTCATCGTCATTTTGCTGGCAGCAGCTGGAATCGTTCTGTTCAGGGTTCCTCCTTCCCTCCAGGAAATCGGCAGGATGGTCCAGTCTGCTGTCGGCAAAATCTCTTCTCTCTCAGCGGGCCGCTCGCCCGCTGAAGCTGTTTTAAGAGGAACCATTTACGACCGGAAGTTCAACGAACTGGCCGTTTCCTACCGGCTCTTCAGCGTTTCCGTGGAGCCGGGCGAGGTGATCAACCTGCAGAAAACAGCCGAGGCCCTGGCGCCGTTCATCGGCCGCAAGGCGGAGGTCATCCAGCAGCGGTTGCGCGACTTGTCCGGCACGGTCGAGTTGGCCGACGACCTCGACGAGGAGCAGGCGGCCCAGATCGAGGCCCTGGGAATCAAGGGCGTCTCCTGCAAGGCCACCGAGGTCCGGTTCTATCCGGGCCACACCGCGGCCTCGCACGTGCTCGGGTTCATGGGTGACGGGGTGGGCCTGGCCGGGGTCGAGGGCAAGTATGATGCGGTCCTGCAGGCCGGTCCGTTCCGCAGCAACAACATCCCGGACATCGATTTCAAGGGGCAGGCGAGCCTGGGCGCCGGTGCCGCGGACCTCATCCTCTCCCTGGACCTGGACCTGCAGCGGCAACTGGAGAGCCGCTTCCGCCAGTACCTGGCCAGTCACGATGCGGCCAAGGGCATGGGCCTGCTCATCGAGCCGGGCAGCGGTCGTATTCTCGCCCTGGTCAACCAGCCGTCCTTCAACCCCAATTACTTCTGGAAGGCCAAGGAAACCAGCCGGGTGAACCGGATGTACAACCACGTGCTCGACAAGTCCCTGATCAGGCCGATTCTCGCCCGGGCGGCAGCCATCGAGCGCGAGGGGCTGAGCGGTCCCGGGCTCCTGCCGGAGACCGTGGCCGCCCCGGACTACGGTTTCACCAGCGACAAGCTGGCCGCCTTCGAGGAGCAGATCCAGTTGTACGGCTCGGTGTTCGGCAACTGGGAGTCCGGCCCGGTGACCGACCAGTCGGTGCAGGAGCCGGTGGTCACCGGCGTGCAGGTCGGCGTGACCATCGCCAGCCTGGTCAACGGCGGCTGGCGGATCACCCCGTACGTGATTGACTCGGTCTACGATCACGCCACCGCCCAAAGATATTTCCGCAGCAACGAGGCCACCAGGAAGGAGCACGTGCTCGATCCGGCCCTGGGCGTCAAGATCCGCCGTGAACTGTTCGCCAACTGGCAGGTCGAGGAAATGAACCTGGTGTCCTACAGCGCCGCCGGCCTGCAGGTAGGCAGGGAGAAGGGCTACTCCCGCTACTCCATGCAGGAACTCTTTGCCGGCATGATACCGGCGAAGCAGCCCAAGTTCCTGCTCCTCATGGCCATCGAGCGGGATTACCTGCAGCCCCTGACTCCGGAGAGCAAAAAGGACAAGGGCACCCTGGAACAAATGGGCCGTGAGCTGCTGGCCTCGTTCCAGGTGGAGCGGCCGGAGCAGGTGGCCGAGGCGCCGCCGCCGAAAAGCGCGGAGAACCTGCGCCAGTTCTTCATCAGCCGGCGGCTCAACGTCCGGGAGGAGCCGGGCAAGGCGAGCGAGCAGGTGGCGCTCATGCCCAGGCTGCGCGGCATGAGCCTGCGCAAGGGGCTGCAGCAGCTCAACCCGCACGCCATGAGGATCCAGGTCAGCGGCAGCGGCCGGATCATCGCCCAGTACCCCCTGCCGGGCACCCCCCTGCGCGGAGTGAACGAATGCATTCTCACCCTGGATGCCCGATGAGAGCGGAGCGCGCATGATCACCCTGGCCCGGATAATTGAGGCCCTCGAGCCCCGGGCGCTGACCCGGATCCCGGCGGCGGTGCTTGCGCGCGAGGTCACGGCGGTCACCGCCGACTCGCGCCGGGTCGTGCCCGGCAGCCTCTTCGTCGCGGTCCGCGGCGAGAAGGCCGACGGCCGAGCCTTCATCCCCGAGGCGGTCCGCCGCGGCTGCCTCGCGGTGGCGGTCGAGGAGGGCGCCGACATCGACGCCCTGGCGGTCCCGGTGCTGGTGGTAGCCGATACCCACGCCGCCCTGGCCGGGGCGGCCGCGGCCTGGCATGGCCACCCGGCCCGGGATCTGCGCCTGATCGGCATCACCGGCACCAACGGCAAGACCACCACCAGCTGGCTGCTCGAAGCCCTGCTCCTGCACGCCGGCCACCGGCCCGGGGTGATCGGCACGGTCGACTACCGCTACCACGGCCCGGACGGGGTGCATGTCCTCTGCCAGGCGCCGCTCACCACCCCGGATCCGGTGACCCTGCAGGGGTTGCTGCGCACCATGGTGGACGGCGGCGCCACCCACGTGGTCATGGAGGTGTCGTCGCACGCCCTGGAGCAGGACAGGCTTGGCCCTGTCCAATTCGACGTGGCCCTGTTCACCAACCTGAGCCGCGACCACCTGGACTACCACCAGACCATGGAGCGGTACTTCGCTGCCAAAAAACGCCTTTTCGAGCGCCACCTGAAAGAGGACGGGAGCGCGGTGATCGTCCACGAGACCGCGGAGGGCGAGTCGGCCTGGGGCGAGCGGCTCGCCGCCCTGCTCCCGGACCGGCGCGTGTTCCGCTGCGGTTTCTCCATGCAATGCGAGGTGCGGGCCACTGACCTCGTGCAGGCCATGACCGGGTTCAGCTGCGTGCTGCACCTCGGCAACGAACAAGGTTCCTTTTCCTCGCCGCTCACCGGCGGCTACAACGTACTCAATATCCTGGCCGCGGCCGCCACCGGCCTTGGCCTCGGCCTGCCGGCCGAGCAGATCCGCACCGGACTCGCGCAGGTGGGCCGCGTGCCCGGCCGGCTGGAGCGGGTGACCCTGGCCGAGGGCGCCGGCGCCGCCGGACCGACCGTGTTCGTCGATTACGCCCACACCCCGGATGCACTGGAGAACGTGCTCGTGAGCCTGCGCCCGCTCGCCACCGGCCGGCTCATCTGCGTGTTCGGCTGCGGCGGTGACCGCGACCGGGGCAAGCGGCCGCTCATGGGCGCCATCGCCGCCCGCGGGGCCGATGTGGCCATCGTCACCTCGGACAACCCGCGCACCGAGGACCCGGAGACGATCGTCGCCGCGGTCGCTATAGGGGCGGCGGACACGGGTCGACAACTGCACGGGGTGACGGCGCTGCTGACCGCCGATCCGCCGACCGCCGGCTATGCGGTCCTCGCCGACCGCAGGGAAGCGATTCTTGCGGCCTGCAGCCTGGCCCGGCCCGAGGACACCCTGCTCATCGCCGGCAAGGGCCACGAGGACTACCAGATCCTGGGCACGGAAAAGCAGTTCTTCGATGACCGGCTGGAGGCAACCAACGCGCTCGCCTGCTGGAACACGCGCCACCTGCTGGCCGCCACCGGCGGCCGGCTGGTTTCCGGTCGGCAGCACCGGGTCTTTCGCCGAATTTCCACCGATACGCGTACCATCGAGCCCGGCGACGTGTTCGTCGCCCTGCGCGGTGAGCAGTTCGACGGCCACCGGTACATCGACCGGGCCGTGGCCGCCGGCGCCGCCGCGGTGCTGGTCGAGCGGTTGCCCGCGGGGTTGCCGCCGGAGGTGCTCGCCATCGAGGTCGCGGACACCCTCCAGGCCCTGGGCAGGCTGGCCGCATACCGCCGCCACCTGTTCGCGCAGCGATTGCAGGTGGCCGCGATCACCGGCAGTTCGGGCAAGACCACGGTCAAGGAACTGACCGCGGCGATCTTTGCCGAGGCCCTGGCCGGGGTGCGCACCGGTATCGATCCGCTGCTCAAGACCCGGGGCAATTTCAACAATCTCGTCGGCCTGCCGCTGTCGCTGCTGCCCGTGGAGGCCGGCCACCGGCTGGCCATCCTCGAGATGGGCATGAACGCGCCCGGCGAAATCGCCCGGCTGACGGCCATCGCCGACCCGGACATCGGCTGTATCAACAACGTCCAGCCCGCCCACCTGCAGGGCCTGGGTAGCATCGAGGGCGTGGCCGCGGCCAAGGGCGAACTGTTCGCCGGGATGCGGCCGGAGGCGGTGCGCGTGGTCAACTGCGACGACCCGCTGGTGGTCGCCCTGGCCCGTGCGGACAGGGGCCGGCAGATCGGCTTCGCGGTCACCCCACGGGGCCGGCGGCACAACCCGGCGGTGCGGGTGACCCGGCAGCGCAACCTGGGCGAGGCGGGCATGCGCTTCACCCTGCACCTCGGCGACTGGAGTCAGCGGTTCACGGTGCCTCTTCACGGTGCCCACAATGTGAGCAACTGTGCCGCCGCCGCAGCCATCGCCCACGCCGCCTCCATCCAGCCGGAGGCCATTGTCCGCGGACTGCAGCGCTACACCCCGGTGGACAAGCGGCTGGTGGTCTCGGAGCTGGCCGGCGGGCTGCGGGTGGTCAACGATGCCTACAACGCCAACCCCGCCTCCATGGCCGCCGGTCTGCGCACCGTGGCCGCCTTCGGCTCGGGATGCCGTCACCTGGCCGCCCTGGGCGACATGCTCGAACTGGGGCCGGACAGCGAGCAGCTGCACCGCCAGATCGGCGCCCTGGTCGCGGACCTGGGCTACGAGTATCTTGCGGTCACCGGCGCCCAGGCCGGGGCCGTGGCTGATGCGGCCATCCGGGCCGGCCTGGAGGCCCAGCGGGTGCGCACCTTTGCCGAACCGCGCCTGATGGCCGACTGGCTTGAGGAACTGCGCGCCGACGGGCGCATCGGCAGCGGCGACTGGCTGCTCGTCAAGGGTTCGCGGGGCATGCGCATGGAACGGCTCATCGAGGAACTGGAACGACGGCAGCCGCCGGTCGACTGATCACCAGGGGAACCATGTTTTATAATCTCATCTACCCGTTCCACACGGATTTCAGCTGGCTGAACGTCTTCCGCTACATCACCTTCCGCTCCATCGGCAGCGCGGTGACCGCCTTCCTCATCCTGGTGATCGTCGGCCCGCGCTTCATCGCCTGGCTGCAACGCAAACAGATCGGCCAGGTGATCCGCGACGATGGCCCGGAGAGCCATTTTTCGAAAAAAGGCGTGCCCACCATGGGCGGGGTTCTCATCCTTTTCGCCATGACCGCCTCCAGCCTGCTATGGACCGATCTGCGGAGCGGCCTGGTCTGGCTGCTCATCGGCATCAGCCTGTTTTTCGGGGCGATCGGCTCGCTGGACGACCTCAAGAAGATCCGCAAGGGCAACTCCCGGGGCCTGAGCGCCCGGGGGAAGTTGGTGCTGCAGGTGCTCGGGGCCTCGGTGGTGGGCGTGTTCCTGCTGCTCAACCCGAGCTATGACGGCACCCTGAGTTTTCCGTTCTTCAAGACCCTGAACCCGGATCTGGGCTGGTGGTACGTGCCCTTTGCGGTGGTGGTCATCGTCGGCGCCTCCAACGCGGTCAACCTGACCGACGGCCTGGACGGCCTGGCCGCGGGTCCCATTGTCATCACCGCCTCGACCTACCTGATCTTTTCCTATGTGGCCGGCAACGCGGTGGTGGCCAGCTACCTGCAGATCCCCTTTGTCTCCGGGGCCGGCGAGGTGACCGTGTTCTGCGGGGCCATCGTCGGCGCCTGCCTGGGCTTTCTCTGGTTCAACTGCTACCCGGCGCAGATCTTCATGGGCGATGTCGGCTCTCTCGCCCTGGGCGGCACCCTGGGTACGGTGTCGATCATCACCAAGCAGGAGTTCCTGCTGGCCATTGTCGGCGGCATCTTTGTCATGGAGGCCCTGTCGGTCATCCTCCAGGTCGGTTACTTCAAGCTCAGCGGCGGCAAGCGAATCTTCCTGATGGCGCCGTTTCATCACCATTTCGAGAAGAAAGGCTGGCTGGAACCGAAGGTGGTCGTGCGCTTCTGGATTGTTTCCATCATCCTGGGGCTGATTGCCCTGGCAACACTCAAACTGAGATAGATCATGCAGGTGCACAGCGGCATGCGGGCGGTGGTGATCGGACTCGGGACGGCCGGGCTGTCCACGGTACGTCACCTGCTTCG